>Ga0208492_1000243_pt1 | contig 53194 bp, 55 predicted proteins | sample Subbioar_CSW14AB_FD_184820 | JGI IMG/M metagenome (GOLD analysis project Ga0208492, IMG submission 184820) | Serpentinite rock and fluid subsurface biosphere microbial communities from McLaughlin Reserve, California, USA - CR12Mar_CSW14AB (SPAdes) | ecosystem: Environmental > Terrestrial > Deep... | reverse complement strand
ATTGCCGCCCTTGGCTTAAAGGCCTGTCGGGTGGATTTATCTGGCTCCAGACCCCATAAGTCGTCATGCCCGGCCTTGTGCCGGGCATCCACGCCTTCTTACTGAACCAACCAAAGACGTGGATGGCCGGGACAAGCCCGGCCATGACGATTACTTGGTTAATCCGTGTCGGGACCGGCTCATATCTCCGCATAGACCTCCAGCACATTCCCGTCGGGGTCGCGGAAGAACAGCGTGCGATGGCCAAACGGCTGATCGGTCGGCGGCAGCATGATCGCAACCCCCTGTTGCTCCAGTTCGGCCGCGCAGGCATCGACATCGTCGCGCCCCACCCTGAAGGCGAGCTGCAAAGCCGCGGTGTGCTTCGGCACCGGATCATCCTTCGCGGTCAGGCCCGGCAGCGCGAGCGCCAGCACATTCGGCCCGATGCGGTATTCGATCCAGCGCGGCGACAGCTCGCGGATCAGCTCAAGATGCAGCACATCCTCGTAGAAGCGGCGCATCGCGGCCAGATCGCGCACATAGATCACCGTGTAGTCGATGGCCTTGATGGCTTTGAACGCGGACATGCTCGTCTCTCCGGATCAGTTCTGCAAGACGGGTTCGCTACGCAGGCGCTCGACGGCGAAATCGAGGAAGGCGCGCACCTTGGCATTGGCGCGACGGCCTTCGGCATGCACCAGCTGCACCGGCGTCGGCGGCAGTTCGTAGTCGCTCAACAGGATTTTCAGCTGACCGCTCGCCAGCGCTGGCGCCACCATATAGCTGAGCACGCGCGTCACGCCGCGCCCAGCAATGGCGGCACGGATCGCGACATCTGAAGAATTGACGGTGAAACGCGCTGGCGGCGCGACGCGCAGATTGTCTTTAAACGTCCACTGGTCGACGCCAGCGGCGGAAGAGAATGCGATCGCATCATGCTGCAGCAGATCGTCGGGTGTCTGCGGTTCGCCATGCTGCGCGAGATATACCGGCGCGGCGACGATGACGCGGCGCACCGCGCCGACACGGATGGCGCGCAACGATGAATCCTGAAGCTGCGCGATACGCACGGCGATATCGAAGCCCTCGTCGATCAGATTGGTGACGCGGTCGAGCAGCAGCAGCCGCGCATTCACGCGTGGATGCAGCTGGAGGAAATCCTGCACCAGCGGCGCCACATAGAGGCTGCCGAACATCACCGAGGCGGTGATGCTGAGATCGCCCTGCGGCGCGCCATGATCGCCGGCCGCCGAAGCCTCAGCTTCTTCCAGATCGGCCAGGATGCGGCGCGCATCCATCTGGAAACGCTGGCCGGCCTGGGTCAGCCGTACATGACGCGTGCTGCGCTGGAACAGGCTGGTGCCGAGCCGCTCTTCCAGGCTGGCAATCGCCCGCGTCACCGAGGGCGGCGACAGGCGCAAGTAACGCGCGGCTTCGGCGAAGCCGGATTTCTCCGCGACCGCGAGGAAGATGCGCATGGCGTCGAGCCGGTCCATCGGATTATTTCATAATCTGAAATAGTGACTTGCGAAAGTGGGTTATTCCGTTTTCTATTAGAAATGCCAGATTGGGGACACCTCTTGGACAAGGACCCCGCCATGACGACGCTCCGCCTGCACAGCTTCCCCCTTTCCGGCCACGCCCACCGCGCCCGGCTCATGCTCGCCCTGCTTGGGCTCAAGGCCGAGGTGGTCGATCTCGACCTGCGCGGCGGCGCGCAGAAACAGCCGGGTTTCCTCGGCCTGAACGCCTTCGGCCAGGTGCCGGTGCTGGAAGATGGCGAGACGGTCATCGCCGACAGCAACGCGATCCTGGTCTATCTCGCCGGCAAGTATGACCGCAGCGGCCAGTGGCTGCCGGCCGATCCGGCGACGGCCGCGCAGGTGCAGCGCTGGCTTTCGGTGGCCGCCGGGCAGCTGCTGATGGGTCCGGCGCGCGCCCGCATGGTGAAGCTGTTCGGCTCGCCATTCGATCACGACGCCTGTAAGCAGGTGGCGGCGCAGCTGTTCGAGGTGATGGAGCAGCATCTGCAGGGCCGCGACTGGCTGGCCGCGTCGCATGCGACGATTGCCGATCTCGCGCTCTATTCCTACACGGCGCATGCACCCGAAGGCGATGTGTCGCTGGAGCCGTATCCGAATATCCGCGCCTGGGTCGGGCGGGTCGAAAACCTGCCTGGCTTCGTGCCGATGCAGAAGGCGGCTTGATCATGGGACGCTTTCACGCTGGCGAGCAGCTGCTGCAGAAGCGGGTCGATCCCAATCTGCCCAAGCGCATGGCGCGCACCGCCGAGATCGCGCTGCGCGATTTCATGCCCGACCAGCATCGCGATTTCTTCAACCTGCTGCCGACGCTTGTCGTCGGCAGTGTCGACGAACACGGCCGCCCCTGGGCCTCGATGCTGGCCGGCAGGCCCGGCTTCGTGACCTCGCCCGATCCGGTCACCCTGCAGGTCAATGCCCGGCCGGTGCCCGGCGACATGCTGGCACAGAACCTGACGCAGGATGCGCAGCTCGGTATCCTCGGCCTGCAGCCGGAGACGCGGCGGCGCAACCGCATGAACGGTCGCGTCACGTCTCTGCAGGCTGATGGCTTCACGATTCACGTCGAGCAGAGTTTCGGCAACTGCCCGCAATATATCCAGGCACGTTTGCCGCAGCTGGTCGGCGCGCCGAGCGAGCCGCCGGTGAAGCTGGAAGATGCCGTGCTGTCGCCGCGCGCCGCGCTGATGCTGGCCGACACGGATACCTTGTTCATCGCGACGCATGCGAAGGATGAAGGCGTCGATGTCTCGCATCGCGGCGGCAAGCCGGGCTTTGTGAAGGTCGAGCAGAAGAACGGCCATACCCAGCTGACCATCCCGGATTTCCGCGGCAACAATTTCTTCAACACGCTGGGCAATATCGCGCTCGATCCCCGCGCCGGCATTCTCGTGGTGAATTACGACAGCGGCGACCTGCTGCAGCTCACCGGCCAGGCCGAGATCATCTGGGACGGACCCGAGGTGGAGAGTTTCGAGGGCGCTCTGCGGCTGCTGCGCTTACGCGTCGAGGAAGGCCGCATCATCCAGGGCGCGCTGCCGATCCGCTGGAGCCAGCCGGCCTATGCGATGCAACTGCTGGAGACGGGGCGCTGGTAGCTGCAAACAATAATCGTCGTCCCCGCGAAAGCGGGTACCCAGTCTTTCTGCTTTCTGGGTCCCCGCTTTCGCGGGGACGACGACAGAATTAATCCCCCGCGGCCGACAGCACGCTGACCGCGTCGCCTTCGGATTTCTCTTCCAGCGCGCGGGCTTCCTGCTGCTTCTGCCACAGCGCGGCATACAGCCCGTTCTGCGCCAGCAGTGCATGATGCCGGCCGCGCTCGGCGATGCGGCCCTGCTCCAGCACGATGATCTCGTCGGCATCCACCACGGTGGAGAGCCGATGCGCGATTACCAGCGTCGTGCAGCCCTCGGCCGCGCGGGCCAGCGCCGACTGGATCTCGCGTTCGGTATGGGTATCCAACGCCGAGGTCGCCTCGTCGAACACCATGATCTTCGGGTTCTTCAGCAGCGCCCGCGCAATCGCCACGCGCTGCTTCTCGCCGCCCGACAGTTTCAGCCCGCGCTCACCCACCATGGTCTGCATACCATCGGGCAGGCGCGCGATCAGGTGATCGAGCTGCGCCAGCTTGGCCGCCTCGGCCACCTCGGCATCCGTGGCTTCCACGCGGCCGTAACGGATGTTGTAAAGGATCGTGTCGTTGAACAGCACGGTATCCTGCGGCACGATGCCGATGCAGCGTCGCAAGCTGAGCTGCGAGACCTCGCGGATATCCTGGCCGTCGATTGTGATGCGGCCGCTGCCGATATCGTAAAAGCGATAGAGCAGACGCGACAGCGTCGATTTGCCGGCGCCGGATGAGCCGACCACAGCGACCTTCTGGCCCGGCGCGATGCGGAAGCTGACACCGGCGAGAATCTCGCGGCGCGGATCGTAGGCGAAACGCACGTCATCGAAGACGACTTCGCCCTGGCTACAGACCAGCGCCGGCGCGCCAGGCTTGTCCTGCACCTCCTGCGGCACGCCGAGCAGCTTGAACATCGCCTCCATATCGACCAGGCCCTGCTTGATCTCGCGATAAGCGAAGCCGAGGAAGTTGAGCGGCAGGTAGAGCTGGATCAGATAGGCATTGACCATAACGAGGTCGCCCAGCGTCATGGTGCCGTCTCGCACGCCGAGCACGGCGAGGCTCATCACACCGATCAGGCCGATGGCGATGATCGCACCCTGGCCGAGGTTGAGATAGGCCAGCGAGGTCTGGCTTTTCACCGCCGCCTTCTCGTAGCGCATCATGGCGTCGTCGAAGCGGTGCGCCTCATGCGCCTCGTTGGTGAAATACTTCACCGTCTCGTAGTTCAGCAGGCTGTCGATGGCACGCGTATTGGCGCGCTGGTCCTCATCGTTCATCTGGCGGCGATACTTGGTGCGCCATTCGGTAATCGCCAGCGTGTAGAAGATATAGCCGCCGATGGTGACCACGGTGATGGTGGCGAAGGTCCAGCCGTACAACCACCACAGCACGCCGCCGACCAGGCCGATCTCGACCAGTGTCGGGACGATATTGAAGGTCATGAACTGCAGCACGAACTGGATGCCCTTGGTGCCGCGTTCGATCACGCGGGACAGGCCACCGGTCTGGCGCTCGAGATGAAAGCGCAGCGACAATGCGTGCAGATGGTTGAAGGTCTCCAGCGCGAGATTGCGGATCGCCGCCTGCGCCACCTTGGCAAAGACCGCATCGCGCAGCTCGCCGAAGCCCTGCGCCAGCATGCGGGCAATGCCATAGGCCAGCACCATGCCAAGCACCGCGCCAATCGCCAATTGGTTCGCACTGACGCCGCGATCGAGCAGGTCGACCGCCTGTTTGAAGAAATACGGCACTGCAACATTGATCAGCTTGGCCAGCAGCAGGAAGCCGAAGGCGATCACCACGCGGCGGCGCAGGTCTGGGCGGTCGGTCGGCCAGAGTCGCGGAATCAGCAAGGCAGGCAGAGATTTTTTCAAGTCGGTCATGGCTGGGCTGGGCGCGAGGCGTGAACTAGGCTGGCGGGAGCTTGTCGGGGTGCAATGCGGAGCGTATCGTCTGCACCCTTATTATACCGCATTTTCTTTTTCCGGCAGGGAGCAGTCCGATGAAAGTGGTGAGCTTCGTCCGTAATGGCAAGAGCTCTTACGGCGTGGTCGTGAATGACGGCATCGTCGATATGGGTGCCAAGCTGGGGTCCAAGTATCCCGACCTGGTCGCCGTGCTGAAGGCCGGCGCGCTGGCCGAGGTGGAAGCCGCCGCGAAAGGTGCTGCCGCCGACCTGGCCTATGAAGGCACGACTTTGCTGCCGGTGATCCCCAACCCGGGCAAGATCGTCTGCGTCGGCGTCAACTATGACGAACACCGCCGCGAGATGGGCCGCGAACCGCCGGGCCATCCCACCATCTTCGTGCGCTTTCCTGAAAGCCAGGTCGCCCATAACCAGCCCCTGCTGAAGCCTGCCGAATCCGACAAGCTGGATTACGAAGCCGAACTGGCCGTGATCATCGGCAAGCGCGGGTACAAGGTGAGCGAGGAGAATGCCTTCGACATCGTCGCCGGCTATTCCTGCTACAACGACGGCTCGGTGCGCGACTGGCAGACCCATACCGGCCAGTTCACCCCGGGCAAGAACTTCAACGCCACCGGCGGCTTCGGCCCCTGGATGGTGACGGCGGACGAAATCCCCGACGCCCAGAAACTGGCAATCCAGAGCCGCCTCAACGGCCAGGTGATGCAGTCGTCCAACACCGACCTGATGACCTTTAACATCCGAAAGATCATCAAGTATGTGACGACCTTCACGCCGCTGGAACCCGGCGACGTGATCGCCACCGGCACCCCGGGCGGCGTCGGCACCAAGCGCAACCCGCCGGTCTACATGAAGGACGGCGACATCATCGAGATCGAAATCGAGAAGGTCGGCCTGCTGCGCAATCCGGTGAAAAACGGGTAAGCAGCGTCTTCAGTGCAGTTCGGAAGCGGCGCCCATGTGGCGCCGCTTCTTTTTTAGAGAAGGCGTGGATGGCCGGGTCAAGCCCGGCCATGACACACTTTATCTTTGTCATCCCCGGGCTTGACCCGGGGATCCACGTCTTACTTGACGTCCGCACCGACGGCGTCGGCAACCGACCTGAACCCGTCGCGCTTCAGCAAAGTCGCCAGCTCGCGCTTGATGCGCGACACCAGCGCCGGGCCTTCATAGACCAGGGCCGAATACAGCTGCACCGCCGAGGCACCGGCGCGGATTTTCGCATAGGCCTGTGCGCCCGAGGCAATGCCGCCGACGCCGATCAGCGGCATGCGCGTGCCGACATGGCCATAGAGCTGTTTCAGCACGGCAGTCGAGGCTTCGAAGACGGGCGCGCCGGAAAGTCCGCCGGTCTCGCCGCGGTTGACACTGCGCAAGGATGCCGGGCGCGCAATGGTGGTGTTGGTGGCGACGATGCCATCCAGTCTGAACTGCAGCGCCAGCTCGGCGACATCGCGGATGTCTTCTTCGGCAAGATCTGGCGCGATCTTGACCAGCAGCGGCGTCTTCAGCTTCTCATGCAGCGGCCGCAGGCGCGTCAGTAAAGCGGCCAGTTCCTCGCGGCCCTGCAGATTGCGCAGGCCCGGCGTGTTGGGCGAGGAGACATTGACCACGGCGAAATCGACCAGCGCCGCCAGGCGTTCGTAGGAAATCGCGTAGTCGCCGGGGCGATCCGCGCTGTCCTTGTTGGCGCCGAGATTGGCAGCGACAATACCGGAACGCCCCCTGCGCGCTTCCAGTCGCTTTGCCGCAACCTCCAGGCCATCATTGTTGAAGCCCATGCGGTTGATCACCGCGCGATCCTCGGGCAAACGAAACACACGCGGGCGCGGATTTCCTAGCTGTGGCTTCGGCGTGATGCCGCCGACTTCGACGAAGCCGAAACCGAGCCGCAGCATGGCATCGGGCACTTCGGCATTCTTGTCGAAGCCAGCCGCCAGACCGACCGGATTGGGCAGCGACTTACCGAACAGTGTGGTGGCCAGCACCGGATCGTCGCTGGCAGCCGGCGGCAACGGCGCACAGCTGAGCAGTTTCAGCGTGGCGCGATGCGCGGTTTCGGCGTCGATAGTCTGCACCAGCGGGAAGATGAAATTACGATAGAGGCTCATGTGACCTTCCCTGGCATCCTGAGGGGTCGCGTTTCGACCGGCTTGCCGCCGAGCAACGGATAGGCAGTCTCGCGCACCACGCTGGCCTGATGCAGCGGGACGTCGATCTGCAGCGGCAATGCCGCAACCTGCGTGGCGAAATCGGCGGGGAACAGGTCCGGCCGGGCATAGCGCGCCAAGGTCATATGGATCATGTCATAGTTCGGCGTGCCGCCGGGCGGCTGCGGCACGTCTGCCTGCATCATGCGACGCAGCGACCAGACGGCCTCTTCAGGTTCGGCGATGGCGATAATGGCCGTGGAGGTGGCGCGCAGCTGGCGAAAGCGCAGGGTGACCGCCGTATGGGTGTCGCACCAGCGGCGGAACACCGACAGTGCCTGCCCGCCATGATCGGCCCACCAGGCGTCCTTGTCGAACTCCGACCGCACCGGCGCGATGGCATAGAGCGAGAGATGGAAGGTTTTGGCCGGCGCGACCAGCAGGTGATCCGGTGAGCCGGCTATCGCAGCAACCCGGTGGACCGCCTGTAGGCTCTGGTCGCGCGCGGCGTCGTCCAGCAGGTTCATCACCGTGTAGGAGATCAGCGGCTGAGCCCAGTAGGGATCGCGGATGAAACCGGTCACGGCAGGCTTTCCGGGAAAACATGCCGGCCGGCGGAATCGAGCGGCAGCTTTTCGACACGATGCACTGCAGAGACCGGAAGCGGCCCGTAGAGATGCGGGAAGAGATCGTCGTTGCGCGACTTTTCCCATTTCAGCGGAGATGCAAGGTCGCTGTCCCGCACATAGAGCAGCAGCAGATCCGTCTTGCCAGCATAATGCTTGGCCGCGGTTTCGGCCGCCTGTCTGGCGGTGGAGAAATGGATGAAACCGTCACGCAGGTCATGCGCCGTGCCGGTGAAGGCGCCAGCGGCCTGCGCCGCCTGCCAGTCGCGTTCTGAGATGATACGATAGATCACGGTCATGGCAGCGACATAGCAGAAGGCGCTATCTGCGTCACCCATCACTTGATTCACCCGCCGACTTTGTCCGCCATCATTTCGACCGTCCTGTCGACTTCTCGAAGCTGCGCAGGCCGGCCATGCCGAGCATCGCCAGCACCAGCTCGAACAGGCTATCGATCTGAATGGCTGGTGGCTGAAGGCTGGGCGACCACAAGGCCGCCGCCCAAAGAAATAGCGGGTGGCCAAGATAGGCCCAGCCGACGCCGAGCGCACAGATCCAGCCCACCGCGGGCCGCCAGCCGGCGACGAAGACCGAACGGTGTGCGGCCTCGATCTTGTTAAGCTCGTGTTCGAACTGGCGGACGAAGGATTGTTCAATCGTCGGCGTCATCTGACGCTCCTTTTCGTCATCGGTTCACAAAAGCCGGTTGCCCCGTGGGACGAACTGGCCGGTTCATGCAGCCCGCAGCGTTGTCCCGTCCGCGAAAGACAGGGCGCTGTCGCCGCCGCGTCCTCCGGCCGCGCCGGGAAATCCCGTTTGCGGTTGTCGGTTGGCGCGTGAAAAAGAGGGCAGCCGGCCACCGCGATGCAGATCTCCCTGCTGTCGTCGGGGCCAGCCGACGCGATCAGCCCGGATACAGCCTCTTGAAGCCGTCTGTGACCTTGGTGAGGAATTCGGGGTCGCGTTTCTTCCAGTAGCGCGGGTCGCGCATCATGCCGACCAGCTGGTCCTCGCTGAGCGCCGCGTCACCGCCCGCGCCGCCGCGCGTGAGCGCCGGATCGCCGTTCTGCATCATCGATTCCAGCGCGCAGATGCCTTCATAGGACGACGCCAGTGCGTTGAAGACCGACTCGGGAAGATTGCGCTGACCCCAGGCTTCGAGCGCGCGCGCGGTCTCGGCGAAACGCGCCTCGCCGCCATAGCGCTGCAGCAGGCGGTCACGCTCGCCACGCAGGCGGTATTCACCTGCCATGCGGCTGAGTTGCGGCACGACATGGTCGCAGGCGAGATCGTAGACCAGCTGCGCCTGGGCCGGGGTGAAGCCGGCCTCATGCAGGCGGCGGTTCACTTCGGCATCCGTCGAAAGCGCGGGATTGGCCAGGGTGATTTCGTAGCCATCGGGCGAGTCCGGCACGCCGAGCGCGCGGTTGAAACGCAGCCGCGAGTCTTCGTCGCTGTCATCGCCCGGCACGGCGACCATGCCAGCGAGCTTCTGCTCCAGCGCGCGATAGGATTTCACCAGCAGGTCGACACGGATTTCGCCGGTGCGCGGATCGCGGAATTTCTCCGGCACGGCATCCACACCACCTTCAGTCTGCGTTTCCGCCTCAAGCAAATTGGCTGTCATTGCGTATCCCTTTCCCAAAAACCTTCAGTGATCCTGAAATGTTCTGTTCACGACCCGAGTTGGCCGCGCGTGACAAGCTGCTGGATGTAGGCGGCGAGATGGCGCTGCCCTTCCAGATGCCGCAATTCGGCTTCGCTGCAGTCGGGCGCCGGGCGGCGTTCGATGGTGATGCGGCGCAGATGCGCCATCACACGCTCGCCGTCATTGCCGCGGAAACAGCGCGCGAAGGCCGAGGCCAGATCGCTCTGCAGCGGATCGTTCGTCATTCCGCTCATGGCATGGCTCCCGGCTGGGATGCCTGGGTCAGTTGCTGCAACATCTGCTGCAGCTGCGGCGCCGCGCTTCCTGCACCCTCGGCCGGCGCCTCGCCCGCCTCGATCAGGAATTCGCCAGGCACGCCGAGCGTGCGACCGAGCCAACGGGCGACGGCGACGCTGTCCACCACCTGCAAAGCCGCCGGACCCAGCGCCTGCAATTGCTGCAGCCAGCTCAGCACGCCCTGCACGTCGCCCTGCGCCTGCAGGCGTGCCAGCGGCGACTGCTGCACCAGTGCCACTTCGCGGCCATCCAGCGCAAAACGCGGGATCTCGCCACGGCGCTGCAGGATCGCCACCGCACGCAACAGCAGCGGATTCAGCAACTCTGACTGCAGGCGACCGAAGGTGGCGCCGAGCTGGCGCGCCATCTCGGCCGAACGTTCCATCACTTCAGTGGCCGTCATACGCGGTGCGTCGACCTGGCCGAGACGGTCGGCCAGCAGGGCGTGGCGGATACGACCGCGCAGATCATCCAGCACAATTTGCGAGATATCGAAACGTCCGGGCGCCGCCAGCGGCGTGAGACCAGAAGAGCCGACCGCCTTGGGAATGATGGCGCCGGGCACCAGCTTCACATTGGCCGGGTTGAGCACGCCGTCATCATCGGCCTGCCAGATGCCGGTGACGGCGATCGAGGCATTCTTGAGCACGAGTTCGACCGTCTTGTTCGCCGTCTTGATGTCGGGCAGCGCCTTCATCACCGGCGAGCGGCCATAGACTTCGCCCGGCGCCTTGAGCCAACGGAAGGCGATGAACGGCACCTGGTCAAAACGTCCCGCAGTGAGCAGGCGCGCGTCATCCGCCAAAGATCCATCTTCCAGCACGGTGGCAAACAGATAGCCGTGCCGTGGTGCGGGAGCGGGCAGCAGACAGTCGAGAATGCCGAGGCGCGCATCGGGTTCGCGCTGGCGCCGCGCGGTGAACCAGGCCTGCTGCTCCAGCATCGGATAGCGCTGGCCGAGTTGTTCGAGCGTGAGTTCCTGGCGGCGAAAGACCGTGTCGAGCCGGCCGCTGCCGCCTTCATCGAGCGCGAGATCGCTGAGTGGCACGGCGCTGAAACGGAAGGCGCTGGTTTCGCCGAGCGGCGCTTCCTCGCAGGCCAGGCAGGCCGTGCCGGCGACGACAAGATCCAGCATGGCCTGGTGCAGCTCGACCGCGAGGTTCGAGCGATCGAACTGCGCCTGCAGCAGTTCCGCGGCACGATCGAGTTCGCTGGCCATGGCGCCGCGCTGCTCTTCGGGCACATCGCGGCCCGGCTGGAAGGCGAACCAGCGCGACCAGGGTGGCGTCAGCTGCGCCAGCAATGTTGCCGCCAGCTGTTCGGCCGCATCGGCCGCGGTGGCGTCGAACAGACGCTCGGCGACACGACCGCTGTTGCTGCCCGGCACAGAACTGGGGCGACGCGACGGCAGCGAATAGTCGTAGCAGTCCTGCCACAGCGCCTCCCAGGCGCCGCGCTGGCTGCGCAGCCGGTCATAGCGGCGACGCAGCGCCTCCGGACGCAGCGGATCCTTTTCAGGATCGTGGTCCGCCTCTTGCCGTATGGTCATGCGGTCTGTTGCCGACATACCTGTTGCCCTCATTCGCCCAGCAGGCGCTTGCTGCGGCTGCTGCTCGCGGCGGCGCCGCCGAGCGTTTCGGTGTCGGTGTCGTTCACGCCACGCCACGAGGTGGCGATGGTTTCGCCCTGGCCGCGGCGGCGGCGTTCCCGCGCCGCCTTCTCGGCGATTTCGGCCGCGCTTTCGACCGGCTCCGGGGGCGGAGGCGGCGGGGGAGGTGGCGGCGGCGGCGACGGAGAACTGAAAATCCCACCCATGGCGGCAAATCCCTTCTGGTGATCGACTAGAGGTGTTTGCTATTTGTTCCTATGAAAACGAGATATAGAACAAAACAAATCCATAATCAAGGGATATTTTCCGCAAATGGAGAAATAGTTCCCATGGGGTTCTGATGGACCAGCTTTGCAGGCCGATCAGGCGCTTCACCACTTCCACGCAGGTAAACGGCAGCGGCGGGGCCAGGCGGCGCGGCGGCGTCAGCACCGGCACGGTCAGCGCGCATTGCCCCAGGCCGCGCAGATGGGCGGCCAGGTCCGCCTCAGCGGGCCAGTCGTAAAACCCTTTGATCTCAGTCATATATGCCAAAGGATCGATCCCGACCCAGCCGCCCGGCATCGCCATATAGGCATAGCAATGGCGAAACCCGGGCTTGAGCCGGCGCAGCTTTGGCAGCCGGGTTTCCTCGGCAAACACCACCACAGCCCGTTCCGGTCTGGCCGGGCCGGAAACGGCATTGGCGGCAGCCGGAATTGGCGAGTGAAGTCCGGGTTTCGCTGGATTTTCGCTCATCTGTTTCACATCCAGACCTGATGCGAGCAGAACACAGGCAACTTTCGCGCCTAACGGCGAGTTATAATTCCTATTATGTTCTCGTGTCAAACCCGGAATCAGAGAATATTCCTGTAGTCAAATCGCGTGATTTGCAAGACAATCTTCCCATGCTGACACATCGTGCCATCTGGGCTGCCATTGATGGCCTCGCCGAACGTTATGACCTGACCGCGTCAGGCCTCGCCCGCAAAGCCGGTCTCGATCCAACGACATTCAATCGGTCGAAACGCATCTCACGCGATGGCAAGCAGCGCTGGCCGTCGACGGAATCGATCGCCAAGGTGATCGAGGCAACCGGCGCCAGCGTGCCGGAATTCATGGATCTCTTAAGCGAGAGCGGCGGCGTGCCGCGCAGCACGCAGCGCGTGCCGCTGATCGGCCTCGCCCAGGCCGGCAAGGACGGTTTCTTCGACGATGCCGGTTTCCCGACCGGCGAAGGCTGGGAGAAGGTGCCCTTCCCCGAGATCGGCGATCCACAGGCTTATGCGCTGGAGATCAGCGGCGATAGCATGCTGCCGGTCTATCGCGACGGCGATATCGTGATCGTGTCGCCGGCGGCCAGTGTGCGCCGCGGCGATCGCGTGATCGCCAAGACCACGCAGGGCGAAGTGATGTGCAAGCTGCTGTCGCGCCGCACGCTCACCCGCATCGAACTCGCGTCGTTCAATCCCGCCTACCCCGAACGCGGCTTCGACGTGCAGGACATCGCCTGGATCGCCCGCATCGTCTGGGCAGCACAATAAGCAGATGACAGAGTCCCTGGCAGCCGCGCTCGGTCGACTGCCGGCGCTGGTGGCCGGCGGCGGTGTTGCCTGGTGGTTCGAGAACGGCCATCTGGAAAAACTGTCGCCTGATGCCGCCGCGCGCCGCGCGCGCGCCACACCGCCACTGCTGGTGCATTTCAAGGCCACGGCCGCAAAGCTGGGCGTCGAGCCCTTCATGGCCTTCGACCTGCTCGACCTGTTCGCCTTTGTGCGGCCGGCGCGGTTCTGCCTGCCGACGCCGCATGGTCTGCTGGAACGCCTGAACCTCGATGCCGCCGATGACGAAGAGGCCGTGCAGTATCTGCATCATGCCGCGCAGATGCTGCTGGAAGATCTGCCACGCCAGCAGCCGCGCGCCTTGCGTCGCTCGATGCGATTGGCGCAGCTGCTGAACAAATCCGGCTGGCCCTGGGCGCCCTATCTGCTGCTGGGTCTCGGGCCGGAAGCCGCGCAGGCACCGAGCGGCGGTTTCGGCGGGCTGGATATCTGGCAGGAACTGCCCGAATGGGTGGATTATGCGCCGCCGCCGCCGCCCGATACGCAATCCGTCTCGCCCTCTGAGGCACGCGAGCGGCTGGCGCAGCTACTTGGCACGACTGCCGAGCTGCGCGAGACGCAGGCCGACTATGCCGCCACCGTGGCGCAGGCCTTTGCGCCGCGCGAGGTGATCGGCATGCCCGAGATGGTGCTGGCCGAAGCCGGCACCGGCATCGGCAAGACGCTGGGCTATATCGCACCGGCCAGTGTCTGGGCCGAAAAAAATGGCGGCACGGTCTGGCTCTCAACCTATACCAAGAATCTGCAGCGCCAGCTCGATCACGAACTTGATCGCCTGTTCCCCGATCCGGCGGAAAAGCAGGGTCGTGTTGTTGTCAGGAAGGGCCGCGAGAATTATCTCTGCCTGCTCAATCTGGAAGACGCGACCCAGGGCGGCGCGGCACGGCCACAGGATATGGTGCCGCTCAGTCTGATCGCGCGCTGGGCCGGCGCGACGCGCGACGGCGACCTGGCGGGCGGCGATTTTCCCAACTGGGCCGCCGACCTGCATGGCCGCAACCGCACGCTCGGACTGACGGATCAGCGCGGCGAATGCATTCATGCCGCCTGCCCGCATTATCGCAAATGCTTCATCGAGCGCGCCGTGCGCAAATCGCGCAAGGCCGAGATGGTGATCGCCAATCATGCGCTGGTGATGATCCAGGCAGCGATGGGCGAGGATGAGTCGCAGAAGCCGCTGCGCTATGTCTTCGATGAAGGCCATCATCTGTTTGAAGCCGCCGATGGCGCCTTCGCCGCGCATCTGACCGGCATGGAAGGCGTCGATCTGCGGCGCTGGCTGCGCGGACCGGAAGGCGGCCGGCGCAGTCGTGCGCGCGGCATCGCCAATCGCATCGGCGATCTGGTGGCGCAGGATGAACGCGGACGTACCGCGCTGGAAGCCGTGGTCGAGATGGCGCGCTGCCTGCCGGGTGAAGGCTGGCTGGCGCGCATGGCCGAGGGCAATCCGGTCGGTCAGGGCGAGAAGTTTTTGGCCAAAGCCCGACAGCAGATTCTGGCACGCAGTGCGCAACCGGATTCGCCTTATGGTCTGGAATGCCCGACCAAGGAACCGGTCAACGGCCTGATCGATGCAGCGATGGACTTCGCATCCGGCATCGACCGCGTGCTGGAGCCGGTCAACACGCTGACGAAGAGTTTAAGCGACATGCTGGCGGACGAGACCGCCGAACTGGATACCGCGACGCGCTCGCGCATCGAGGGCGCGCTGCGCGGTCTGCTGCGGCGCAAGCTCACACTGGATGCCTGGCGCAGCATGCTGCTCGACCTGCAGACCGAAACGCCATCGAGCTTCGTCGACTGGTTCGGGCTGGAACGCATCGACGGTCGCGACCTCGATCTCGGCCTCTATCGTCACTACCTCGATCCGATGCTGCCTTTTGCTGCAGCCGTGCTGAAACCGGCGCATGGCGTGGCGGTTACCTCGGCCACCTTGCGCGACATCGCACCGGCCAAGGCCGATGCCGCGCCGGAACTGGCCTGGGACAGCGCCGAGATCCGCAGTGGCGCGCGGCATCTGCCGCAGCCGGCGCGCCGCGCGGCATTCCCCTCGCCCTTCGATTACGCCAACCGCACGCGCGTCTTCGTCGTCACCGATGTACGGCGCGATGCGATGGATCAGGTCGCCGCTGCCTATCGCGAGCTGTTCCTCGCAGCAAACGGCGGCGCGCTCGGGCTGTTCACCGCGATCTTCCGACTGCGCGCCGTGCAGAAGCGTATCGTCAGGCCGCTGGCCGAAGCCGGACTGCCGCTCTACGCACAGCATGTCGATCCGCTCGACAATGCCACGCTGGTCGACATCTTCCGCGCCGAGGAACATGCGTGTCTGCTCGGCACCGATGCGATGCGCGACGGCGTCGATGTACCGGGTGCCAGTTTGCGCCTGGCGGTGTTCGACCGCGTGCCCTGGCCGCGACCGGACCTGCTGCACAAGGCGCGCAAGGCGGCCTTCGGCGGCCAGGCTTACGATGACCTGCTGACACGACTGAAGTTGAAACAGGCCTATGGCCGGCTGCTGCGCCGCGCCGACGATTACGGCGTCTTCGTCGTGCTGGATGCGCAGCTTCCCTCGCGCCTGCTGTCGGCATTCCCGGCCAGCGTCGAGGTGAAACGCCTCGGCATCAAGGAAGCCGTTGCTGAAACATCGGCATTTTTGAATACGATGCGCGCCGGCACTGGCGGCCAGCAGAATCTCGCGTAAGCTTGGGTCATTCTTTCGCCGTATTGTCCCGTTAGGCGGACTTTCCCCGCTCAAGGAAAACAATTCCCCATGTCGACCATCACGCCACAGAATGCCCTGATCTATGCCATGGTGATTGCCGCCGTGGCCGACGGAAAACTGAAGGATACCGAGGTCGCCGCCATCGACGCCGCCGTGCGGCATCTGCCGATCTTCCGTGGCTATGGTCTGGATGCCATGCAGGTGGCGGTGGGCGACTGCGTGGCTTTGCTGGATCAGGATGACGGTATCGATGCCGCGCTCGGTCTGGTGAAGGAAGCCCTGCCGCAGGACTGGTGCGAGACGGCTTACGCGCTGGCCTGCGACATCGTCGCCGTCGATGGCCATGGCCGCCAGGAAGAACTGCGCTGGCTGGAAATGCTGCGGCATGAACTGCGCGTTGAGCGCCTGCATGCTGCTGCCATCGAACGCGGCGCCGGCGTGCGCTACAAGCGTCTGCCAGGCGACATCCCGAAGCACTGACCTGTCGTCAGTCTATCTGCTAGTCTATTTGGGGCGCCTTGAAGTTATAGGCGCGCTCGACCTTGGCGATGCGGATCTCGTAATGCGAATACCAGACCTCGCGGCCTTTCTGCCGTGCGGCGGCATGTTCCATGTTGCGCTTCCAGGCGCGGATGTTTTCTTCCGAATCGAAATAGGCCACGGTCATGCCGAAGCCATCGGCGCCGCGCGTGCTTTCCATGCCTAAAAAGCCTGGCTGCTGCGCGGCGAGTTCCGCCATGCGGTCGGCAGTGGCACCGTAGCCATTGTCGCCTTCAGTACGTTGCGAGGAAAAGATCACCGCGTAATAGGGCGGTTTTGGCGTGCTGGCAAAGCCGGAGGCGGACATGGTGGCGAATCCCCTGCTGGAAGGATTTAGTCTGCCGCCGTCTCTATCACATTCTTTGCCAATGCGCTGTCCTTGGGCAGGATCAGCGGAATGGGCCGGCTGCCGATCCTGACATGCGCTGGCAGCGTGGCGGCGATATCGCCATCGGCCTGCACCGGTTCCCCATCACCACGGGTGTCGATCCCTGAAATCGTGACGTCGCGCCCGCGCACCAGTTCGATCTCGGGCAGTTTCTGCAGCAGACCGAGCGTCAGCGCCACGGTCGCACGCGCCGCGCCGATGCGACCGCCCTTTTTGAACAGGCAGACTTCAAACGACGGATCGTCCAGCCGTGCATTTGGCGCGCAGATGAATTTGCCGCCATAGAAATGCCCCTTGGCGACGACAGCCGAGGCGCAGTCATAGTCCCTGCCATCGATGGTGACGCGATAGCGCGGCACTTTGTACGCGGCAAGCTGGCGCAGACTCTCGATCACATAAGACGCCTTGCCGAGCCAGCGCTTCATCTGCGGTGGCAGGTCGCGCACCACATGCGCGTCGAAACCGACGCCAGCCATGATGGTGAAGAGGCGATCATTCACAAAGCCCGGCCAGATCATGGTCTGCGGCCCATGCAGCACGGCGCGCATGACAGCGGGCGGATCGAGCGGCAGGCCGATCTCCATCGCCAGCACATTGGCGGTGCCGAGCGGAAAAATTCCGAGCGGCGCGCTCTGCGCCGGCAAACCATTCGCCACTTCGCCGATGGTGCCATCGCCACCGGCGGCCACCACGGCATCGTATTTTCCAGCGCCGGCTTCGGCAGCAAAAGCTTCGGCGTCGCCGCGCCTGGTGGTGGGACGGAATTCCACCGCACAGCCGGAATCTTCCAGCAGGTCGAGATAGGCTTCGAGCCGCGCACGCTTGCGCCGCCCGAGCTGGCCGGCACCAGCGGTCGGGTTGTAGATCACCAGCAGGCGCCGGCGGTAGGTCGCATGCGGTGACCCGGTCATGGCGGCCGGATAGCAGATTTTCCCCGCCGAAGGCAGCAACGGTTTTATGACAGTGGCCTGGGGCAGGATCTCTGGGCCGGCATATCGACGTATGCTAAGCCGGCTGCATGACATGGTATGCGATTCGGCTAGCTGTCCTAGCCCTGTTACTGACCGGCCACGCCCTGGCGGCAAACCCCGAAGCGCGGGTGCTGGACGGCGACACGATCAAGATCGGCAAGGTGAATTATCGCCTGCATGGCATCGATGCTCCGGAAAAAGCCCAGCGTTGCCAGCGGGATAACCTGGACTGGCTCTGCGGCCAGGAGGCCGCCGCCCACCTGCGCCGTCTGATCGGCGGCCGGCCGGTGACCTGTATAGAGAAAGATCGTGACCGCTATGGCCGGGTGGTAGCGGTGTGCCATGCCGGCGGCGAGGATCTGAACCGCGCCATGGTGCGGGCCGGGCTGGCCTGGGCCTATCTGGCCTACAGCCGGGATTACGAGGCCGCCGAATGGGAGGCCCAGCTGCTCGGCAACGGCGTCTGGGCACCTTCCGTTCAGGCTGAACCGGCCTGGGACTGGCGTCGTCAGAGGCGGGCAAAACCGGCCAATGACAATGCGACAAACCCCGCCCGAATCCGGGGTTGACAGCCCCTTCCCCCCGGTTATAGTGCGCGCCTCGAATTCAGGCGGCACCGGACGGCCGGCGCTGCCACTTTCTTATGGAATATCAATATGTTCGCAGTGATCAAGACCGGCGGTAAGCAGTACAAGGTGGCAGCGGGCGACGTGCTCGAGGTCGAACTGGTGGCCGGCGAAGCGGGCGACAAGATCGAATTCGGCCAGGTGCTCGCCATCGGTAATGGCGGCGATGTTAAGCTCGGCAAGGATGTTGCCAATGCCAAGGTGACGGCGGAAGTCGTCGGCCTGACCCGCGGCCCGAAGCTGATCATCTTCAAGAAGCGCCGTCGTCAGAATTCGCGCCGCAAGAACGGCCATCGCCAGCGCTATACCGCTGTAAAGATTCTCGAGATCGCCGCCTAAGGCGCTCGACCAGATTTAAGGAGACAGTTCCATGGCACATAAAAAAGCTGGCGGCTCTTCGCGTAACGGTCGCGACTCTGAGTCCAAGCGCCTCGGCGTCAAGAAGTACGGCAGCGAAGCCGTTGTCGCCGGCAACATCATCGTGCGTCAGCGCGGCACCAAGGTGCATGCTGGCAAGAACGTTGGCATGGGCAAGGATCACACCCTGTTCGCCACGGCCAATGGCGTCGTGAAGTTCCACGAGGGCAAGGGCAGCCGCTCGTATGTTTCGGTGCTCCCGTCGGAGGCGTAAGTACACGCGCCTTCCCGCAAGCATCACAATCGATCAAGGGGAATGGCGCAGGCCATTCCCCTTTTTTCGTTTCTACACCAAGTGAAACTTCCCGATGAAATTCCTCGATCAGGCCAAAGTCTATGTTGAAAGCGGACAGGGTGGACCCGGCTCCATCAGCTTCCGCCGCGAGAAGTTCATCGAGCATGGCGGCCCGGATGGCGGCAATGGCGGCAAAGGCGGCGATGTCTGGGCGGAATGCGTGGACGGCCTCAACACCCTGATCGATTACCGCTACCAGCAGCATTTCCGCGCCGCGCGTGGCGGCCATGGTTCGGGCCGGCAGCGCTCTGGCGCCAATTCCGAAGACGTTGTGTTGAAAGTGCCGAAGGGCACGCAGATATTCGCCGAGGATAACGAGACGCTGCTCGCCGACCTGACCGAGATCGGCCAGCGCGTACTGCTCTGCAAGGGCGGCGACGGCGGCTTCGGCAACGAACATTACAAGTCGGCCACCAACCGCGCGCCGCGCCGCAACACGCCCGGCTGGCCCGGCGAGGAAAAGTGGATCTGGCTGCGGCTGAAGCTGATCGCCGATGCCGGCCTGGTCGGTTTGCCGAATGCCGGCAAGTCGACCTTCCTGAGCCGCGTCAGCCGCGCCAAGCCGAAGATCGCCGATTATCCTTTCACGACATTGAAGCCGCAGCTCGGCGTGGTGAAAGCCAACGACCGCGAATTCGTGCTGGCCGATCTGCCCGGACTGATCGAGGGCGCCGCCGAAGGCGCTGGCCTCGGCCACCGCTTCCTTGGCCATGTCGAACGCTGCGCCGTGATCCTGCATCTGCTGGATGGCACCTCGGACGATCCGGTGCGCGACTGGAAACTGGTGCGCAAGGAGCTGAAGGCCTATGGCGGCGGGCTCGACAAAAAGCTCGAGATCATCGGCCTGAACAAAATCGATGCGATCCCGGCCGACGAATTGAAAGAGAAGATCACCAAGCTGAAACGCTCGGCCAAGCGCCCGGTGCTGCCGCTGTCGGGCGTCACCGGCGAAGGCGTCGAGGCCGTCACCTCGCAGCTGTTTGCCATCATTGCCGAAGCGCGCGCGGCCGAGAAGGCCGCCGCAGGAATTGAGGTTGGCGAGGTCGAGGGTGGTGATGAGTAATCACCTGGAGAAAGCGCGCCGCATCGTCATCAAGGTCGGCTCGTCTCTACTGGTCGATGCCGAGAAGAATGAATTGCGCGGCGACTGGCTGGCCGCGCTGGTGGAAGATATCGCGACGCTGCGCGCCGACGGCAAGGAAGTGCTGGTGGTGTCGTCCGGCGCCATCGCGCTGGGCCGCCGCATCCTGGGCCTGAACGGCAAGGCGCTGCGGCTGGAGGAAAGTCAGGCTGCGGCTGCCGCCGGCCAGATCCGGCTGTCGTCGGCCTGGCAGGATGCATTGGCCAGACATGATCTTAAGACCGCGCAGCTGCTGCTGACTCTGGGCGACACGGAATCGCGCCGCCACTACCTGAATGCGCGCGAAACCGTGAATACGCTGCTCAAGCTCGGCACCGTGCCGGTCGTCAACGAAAACGATACCGTTGCCACCGCCGAAATCCGCTTCGGTGATAATGATCGCCTGGCCGCCCGCGTGGCGCAGATGATCTCGGCCGACTGCCTGGTGCTGCTGTCGGATATCGACGGGCTCTACACCGCCGATCCCGGCGTCGATGCGAGTGCAACATTCCTCGCAGAGATTCCGGCCATCACGCCCGAGATCGAGGCGATGGCCGGCATATCGCGTTCAGGTTTAGGCCGGGGCGGCATGATCACCAAGATCGTCGCCGCCAAGATCGCGGTCGGCGCCGGTTGCGCCATGGTGATTGCCAATGGCAAGCAGATGCATCCGGTGAAGAATGTCCGCGATGGCGGCCGTTGCACCTGGTTCCATGCCCATGCGACGCCCAGCGCCGCGCGCAAGCAGTGGATCGCCGGCCATCTCAATCCGCAGGGCACGCTGACGCTGGACGATGGCGCGGTGAAGGCGTTGCGCTCAGGCCGCTCGCTGCTGCCCGCCGGCGTGACCCATGTCGATGGCCGTTTCCAGCGCGGCGACCTGGTGCGTGTTTGCACCACCGATGGCACCGAGATCGCGGTCGGCCTGTCGGCTTATGCCGACGAAGATGCGCGTCGCATCAAGGGGCACAAATCCGGCGACATCGAAGAGATTCTCGGCTACCGTGGCCGCGACGAAATGATCCATCGTGACGAACTGGTGCTGCGATGACGGCCCATAGTGCAATAGACACTGCCGCCCTGATGAATCAGATGGGCGCAGCCGCCAAAGCGGCCGCCCGCGTGCTGGCTATCGCTCCGACCGCACAGAAGAATGCCGCACTGAAAGCTGCCGCTGCCGCACTGCGCAAGAACGAGAAAAAGATTCTCGCTGCCAATGCCGAAGATATGGCGGCCGGTAAGGCGAAGGGCCTGACGGCTGCCCTGCTCGACCGCCTGATGCTGGATGGCAAGCGCATCGCTGCTATCGCGCAGGGCCTGGAAGAGATTGCCGAACTGACCGATCCCGTCGGGGGCGTGATGGCCGACTGGACGCGGCCGAACGACCTGAAATTCGAACGCGTGCGCACGCCGCTGGGCGTGATCGGCGTGATCTATGAAAGCCGGCCCAATGTGACAGCCGATGCCGGCGGGCTCTGCCTGAAAGCCGGCAATGCCTGCATCCTGCGCGGCGGCTCGGAAAGTTTCCAGTCCAGCATGGCCATTCACGCTTGCCTGGTCGAAGGCCTCCGGGTAGCGGGTTTACCTGAAGCGGCGATCCAGCTGGTGCCCACCACCGACCGCGCCATGGTGGGCGCGATGCTGGCGGCAGCAAACTGGCTCGATGTGATCGTGCCGCGCGGCGGCAAGTCGCTGGTGGCACGCGTGCAGTCGGACAGCCGCGTGCCGGTCTTCGCGCATCTGGAAGGCAACTGCCATGTCTATGTCGAGGCCTCGGCCGCGCTCGACATGACGATGTCGATTGTGAAAAACGCCAAGCTGCGCCGCACCGGCGTCTGCGGTGCCGCCGAGACCTTGCTGGTCGAACGCGCAGCCGTCAAAACGCATCTGACGTCGCTGGTGAAGATGTTACTGGATGCCGGCTGCGAAGTGCGCGGCGATGCGGAAACGCAGGCGGTGGATGCGCGCGTAAAGCCTGCCACCGAAGAGGACTGGGCCACCGAGTATCTCGATGCCATCATCGCCGTGCGCGTGGTGGACGGTCTGGATGCCGCCATCGAACATATCGCCACGCATGGCTCCAGCCATACCGAAGCGATCCTGACCGAAAACGCCGATCACGCCGCAGCTTTCATGAACCGGCTCGACAGCGCGATCCTGCTGCACAATGCCTCGACGCAGTTCGCCGATGGCGGCGAGTTCGGTTTCGGCGCCGAGATCGGCATTGCGACGGGCAAGATGCATGCCCGCGGCCCGGTCGGTGTCGAGCAGCTGACCACCTTCAAATATCGCGTCTACGGCAACGGCCAGATCCGGCCGGTGTGAGCAGGCAGCAAGCGCGGCGCATGATCCCCATCCCCGGCTCGCGCCAGCATCTGCGCATCGGCCTGCTCGGCGGCTCGTTCAACCCCGCCCATATGGCACATCGCGAAATCAGCCTGACCGCGCTGCATCGCCTGGAACTCGACCAGGTCTGGTGGCTGGTTAGCCCGCAGAACCCGCTGAAAAGCCGCCGCGGCATGGCATCTCTGGCCCAGCGCCTGAAGCAGGCCGAAACTGTGGCCGACCATCCGGGCATCCAGGTGACCGACATCGAGCAGCGGCTGGGCACGCGCTATACGGCCGATACATTAGACCGCATACGTCTGCATTATCCGAACATGCGATTCGTCTGGCTGATGGGCGCCGACAATCTGGCGCAGTTCCACCGCTGGCATCACTGGCGGGGCATTGCCCGTATTATGCCGATTGCTGTTCTCGACCGTCCCGGCTTTAATCTGATGGCGGCCCGGACCCCGGCAGGACAATGGTTGTCCCGTTACCGGATCGCGCAGCATGATGCAGGCACATTGGCAGATCTGGTCCCGCCGGCCTTCCTGCTGCTGAAGTCGAAGCTTAATCCTCTGAGCGCAACGGCGATCCGCGCCCAGAGAAAACCGGGAGGACGCGTATGAACAGCTTTCTCGTGACCTACGATTACGGTTCCGCCGGCCTGTGGGCCATCGTCAAGGCGCCCGACAAGGCCAGCATCACCAAACGCTTCCCCAAGGTGGAAGTGCTGGAGGACAAGCCCACCAACATGACCGCCGTGGAATACGGCAAGCTGATCACCTACGACCTCGGCGGCCAGCTGCCGCAGTGGCTCGCCGAACTCGAAGCGAAGTAATCCTCAGCCGATCTTGATGACCACCTTGCCGGTGGTCTTGCGCGAGAGCAGCGCCGCCATCGCCTGCGGCACCTGATCGAGCGCGAAGCTCTGCGAGACATGCGGCTTGAGCCTGCCATGCTCGTAGAGCGCTAGCAGCGCGGCGAAATTGGCGCGGTTCTTTTCCGGCTCGCGTGCGGCAAAAGCGCCCCAGAAGACACCGACGATGCTGCAGCCCTTGATCAGCGCCAGATTGGCCGGCGCTTCCGGAATGCGGCCCGATGCAAAGCCGATCACCAGCAGGCGACCATCCCAGTTGATACAGCGCAGTGACTGGTCGAAGGCATCGCCGCCGACCGCGTCGTAGATCACATCGGCGCCGTTGCCGCCGGTGAGTTCCTTCACGCGGTCCTTGATGCTTTCCTTCGAGTAGTTGATCACGTGCGCCGCGCCGTATTCCTTCACGATGGCGGCCTTTTCATCGGAGCCCACCGTGCCGATCACGGTGGCACCGAGTTCGCGGCCCAGTTCGACGGCATTCAGCCCGACGCCGCCAGCGGCGCCATGCACCAGCAGAACCTCGCCCGGCTTCATGCGACCGCGATCGACCAGCGCATGATAGGTGGTGCCGTAGGTGATCGGGAAACCGGCCGCGATCTCGTAGGGCATGCTGGCGGGAATCTTGAACACATTGGCGGCCGGGCAGTTCACCTGTTCGCCGAAGGCACCATTGCCGGTGGTGGCCATCACGCGGTCGCCGACCTTGAGATCAGTCACCTTCTCGCCGACGGCGGCGATCTCACCGGCGCATTCCATGCCGGGCGCGAAGGGGAAGGCGGGCTTGAACTGGTATTTTCCGGAGATCATGAGCGTGTCGGGGAAGTTCAGCCCGGCGGCATGCACCTTGATGCGCACGTCCTTCGGGCCGAGCGCCGGCAGCGCAAGATCTTTGAGCACCAGGGTCTCGGGCCCGCCCCAGGCTTCGCAGACCATCGCCTTCACGTTCACCGCTGCCGACATCACGCACTCCCTGTTTTCGGATTTTCTTATGCTGCAGATACAGAAATGGCGCCGATTTGCATCGGCGCCACATCATGAACTTTGATTACTTCGGCGACATAACCATGGTCATCTGTCGGCCTTCCATCTTCGGATACTGCTCCATCTTGGCCTTCTCACCAAGATCTTCGCGCACCCGGTCGAGCAGCTTCATGCCGAGTTCCTGGTGGGCCATTTCACGGCCACGGAAGCGCAGGGTGACCTTCACCTTGTCGCCTTCTTCCAGGAACCGCACCATCGCCCGCATCTTCACGTCGTAATCATGCGTGTCGATCATCGGACGGAGCTTGATCTCCTTGATCTCGATGATCTTCTGCTTCTTGCGGGCTTCGGCTGCCTTCTTCTGCTCCTCGTACTTGTACTTGCCAAAATCGAGGATCTTGGCAACGGGAGGCTCGGCATTCGGAGAGATTTCGCAGAGATCGAGACCAGCCTCTTCGGCCAGACGCAGGGCTTCGCGGATCGGGACAACACCGCGGTTTTCGCCAGCGGCATCGATCAGGCGGACGTTCGGGACGTCGATCTCAAAATTGATCCGCGGACCGTCGGTTTTCGGCGTCGGCGGGGCATTGAACGGGGGACGGGCTATGACGCGCTCCTAAAGCAGTTGCAAGGGTAGTTGATTAGGGAAATCAGTGAGTTAAGGCGGCATCCTGCAGAATCAAGGCTTTGCTCAACCCTGCGGCATCCGGGCCTCGGCCGACAATCTAGCAATCGCGTCGGCCAACGCAATGGTTTCCTGCTGTTCCGAGCCGAGGCGACGCAGGGTCACGGTACCCTGTTCCGCTTCCTTTTTGCCGACCACCAGGATGACCGGAACCTTGGCCAGGCTGAGTTCGCGGATCTTGTAGTTGATCTTCTCGTTGCGCAGGTCGGTATCGACGCGCATGCCGGCGGCATCGAGCTGGTCGGCCACCTGCTGCGCGTAAGCATCGCAATCCGACACGATCGGCGCGACCACGGCCTGCAGGGGCGACATCCAGAGCGGCAGACGGCCGGCATACTGCTCCAGCAAGATGCCGATGAAGCGTTCGAAGCTGCCGAGGATCGCGCGATGCAGCATCACCGGACGATGACGCGCACCATCGGCGCCGACGTAATCGGCATCGAGGCGTTCAGGCAGCACGAAATCGACCTGCAGCGTGCCGCACTGCCAGTCGCGACCGATGGTATCGCGCAGCACGAATTCCAGCTTCGGGCCATAGAAGGCGCCCTCACCAGGATTGAGCGTATAGTCCAGACCGGAGGCAACGCAGGCATCCTTCAGCGCATTCTCGGCCTTGTCCCAGGTCTCGTCCGAGCCGGCGCGCTTGGCCGGACGGTCGGAGAACTTCACCTTGATCTCGGTGAAGCCCATATCCTTGTAGATCGACTGCAGCAGGTCGCAGAAGATTTTGCTTTCCGAGATGATCTGGTCTTCGGTGCAGAAGATATGCGCGTCGTCCTGCGTGAAGTTGCGCACGCGCATGATGCCATGCAGCGCACCGCCGGGCTCGAAACGGTGACAGGAGCCGAATTCGGCCATGCGCAGCGGCAGGTCGCGGTAGCTCTTGAGGCCCTGGTTGAAGATCTGCACATGGCAGGGGCAGTTCATCGGCTTCAGCGCGAAGATGCGCTCGTCCGGATTTGCCGCGAAGTCGCGGATGCCCTCTTCGTTTTCCGCGATATACATGCTCTCGCGGAATTTCTCCCAGTGGCCCGAGGCTTCCCACAGCTTGCGGTCGACCAGCTGCGGCGTCTTCACTTCCAGATATTTCGCCTTTTCCAGGCGCTGGCGCATATAGGCTTCGAGGGTGCGGTACAGCGTCCAGCCCTTCGGATGCCAGAATACCATGCCGGCGGCTTCTTCCTGCTGGTGGAAGAGGCCCATTTCCTTGCCCAGACGGCGATGATCGCGCTTCTCGGCTTCCTCGAGGCGCTTCAGGTACGCGTCGAGTTCCTTCTGGTCGCGCCAGGCCGTCGCATAGATGCGCTGCAGCTGGCGATTCTGGGCATCGCCGCGCCAGTAGGCGCCCGACACTTTCATGATCTTGAACACCGGCGGCAGTTTGCCGGTCGAGGGCAGATGCGGCCCCATGCAGAGGTCGAGCCAGCTATCGCCCTGGCGATAGATCGAGATCGCCTCGCCGCGTTTCGCAATCTCGGCGACCCATTCGGCCTTGTAGGTCTCGCCGATCGACTTGAAATACTCGACCGCCTTTTCCGGCGCCCATTCCTCGCGGGTGATCGGCAGATCGCGCTTCACGATCTCCGCCATGCGCTGTTCGATCTTGGTGAAGTCGTCGGGCGTGAAAGCCTCGTCGCGCACGAAGTCGTAATAGAAGCCGTCGTCCGTTGAAGGCCCGAAGGTGATCTGCGTGCCGGGGAACAATTCCTGCACCGCCTGCGCCATCACATGCGCGCCGTCATGCCGGATCAGGTCGAGCAGTTCGGCCTCGTTCTTGTCCTTCATAGTGACGATCTCGAGCTTCGCATCGCGCGTGATCGGCGTCTTGAGGTCCTTCAGCACGCCGTCCAGACGGATGGCGAGCGCCGCCTTGGCCAGGCCGGCGCCGATGCTGGCCGCCACATCCGCGCCAGTGCTGCCGCCCGCGTAAGTTCGCACACTGCCATCGGGCAGGGTGACGCGGACTTCGGTGGCGGAAATGGCTGGATTCGACATGGTTTAGGGGACCTCCAAGGGGGCGCAGCCTAGCCGCCCTGCCCCCTCTGTCAAGCGCGCCACCCGGCCCCCTCGGCCGGTTTGCAGGCAGAGGCCGGGCCGGATTGCCGCTTTCGACGCCAGCGGCCGGCGGCCAACCGGAATCTGCTGGGCCAGACGCCCGGAACGGGCTGGCATGGACCTCGCATAACCAGACAGGTCAACCGTCGCATCTCAGGGGGCAATCCATGCGTATCAGAACCATTCTCGCGGCCATGCTGGCCACCGCCGGCCTGGCGGCCACCAGCCCGGCCGCTCTGGCCGGGCCCGTCCTCGACGGCGTCCGCGCCAAGGGCTTCGTGCAATGCGGCGTCAACGGCAGCGTCGCCGGCTTCTCCGCACCCGACAGCCAGGGCATCTGGACCGGCATCGACGTCGATATGTGTCGCGCCGTGGCCGCTGCCGTGTTCGGCGATTCCAGCAAGATCAAATACACCGCGCTGACCGCGCAGCAGCGCTTCGTCGCGCTACAATCGGGCGAGATCGACGTGCTGACCCGCAATGTGACGCAGACGCTGCTGCGCGATGTGTCGCTGGGCCTGCGCGAGGCCGGCGTGAATTTCTACGACGGCCAGGGCTTCCTGGTGCCGAAGAAGCTGGGCGTCAAATCGGCCAAGGAGCTGAACGGCTCGACTGTCTGCGTGCAGCCTGGCACCACCACCGAGCTGAATCTCTCGGATTATTTCCGCAAGATGAATATGACCTTCAAGGCGGTGGTGATCGAGAAGGTGGATGAAAACATCGCCGCCTTCGCCTCGGGCCGCTGCGATGTCTACACCACCGATGCCTCGCAGCTGGCCGCCATCCGCATCACGGCGCTGAACCCGCCGGACGATTACGTGATCCTGCCCGAACGCATATCCAAGGAACCGCTGGGCCCGATGGTGCGCCAGGGCGACGAGCAGTGGTACCAGATCGTGAAATGGGCGCTGCTGGCGCTGAAGGAAGCCGAGGAACTCGGGATTACGCAGCAGAATATCGACGAGATGCTGAAGAGCGAGGATCCGGTGATCAAGCGTTTCACCGGTGTCACGCCAGGCTATGGCAAGGCGCTGGGCCTGGACGAGAAATGGGCCTACTGGATCGTCAAGCAGATCGGCAATTACGGCGAAAGCTTTGAGCGCAACCTGGGCAAGGGCAGCCCGGTGAAGCTGGAGCGCGGCCTCAATGATCTGTGGACCAAGGGCGGCCTGATGTACGCCATCCCGCTGCGGTAAGCATCTCTCACAAAAATCGTCACCCCGGCCTTGAGCCGGGGTCCCATTTCATTTCTGTCGTAAAAAATGGGATGCCGGGTCAGGCCCGGCATGACGGCTTTTGCGGACGTGCTCACTTCCCGTGGTCGGGGAACAGCAGCCGCGTATAGACCTTGATATAGGCCTCGCACATCGCATCCACCGTGAAATTCTCACTCACATGGCGGCGGGCACGTTCGGCAATCTGCACGCGCCGCTCCGGCGTCAGGTGCAGCGCTTCATCCAGCGCATCGGCCAGCGCTTCGGCATCGCCGGGTTTAACCAGCCAGCCGGTCTCACCGCCCGGCAGTACGGTTTCGCGCGAACCGCCATGATCGGTGGCGATCACCGGCTTGCCCATCGCCTGCGCTTCGACTGCGACGCGGCCGAAGCCTTCGGGGAAGGTGGAAGCTGAGACCACCACATCGGCCAGCATATAGGCGGCCGGCATGTCCTTGCCGTCGCCCGGGATGCGCACGCTGCGGTCCAGCCGGTACTGCACGATCAGGCTTTCCAACTCGGCGCGATAGCCCTCGCGGCCCGAGCCCAGCAGTACGGCGGTGAAATCCTGCCTGCCGTCATGCCGCTCGGACAGGATCTTGAGCGCCTTCAGCAGAACAGTATGTCCCTTCCAGCGCGTCAGCCGACCGGGCAGCAGGATCACCGGCAGACCATCGGTCAGGCGCCACTGCTGCTGCAGCATAGCCATGCGCTCGGGATAGATGCGATTGGGGTCGAACTTGACCAGATCGGTGCCGCGCGGAATGGTGACCAGGCGCGCCCGCGGCACGCCGAAGGCCGAATTGGCGTAGTCGGCGACGAAATCCGAGATCGCCACCACGACATCGCCCTTGGCCATCGGGCTGGCCCAGAGCTTCTTGAACCAGTTATGCGACTTATAGGCATTGTGAAACGTCGTCACGAAGGGCACGCCGCAGCGCTCGGCCGCCGCGGTGGCCGACCAGGCCGGCGCGCGTGACCGCACATGCACCAGATCGACTGGCAGCGTGCGGATCAGCTCTTCCAGCCGCGCCGTGTTCTTGCGGATGGTGAAGGGATTCTTGCTGTTCACCGGCAGGGTGATGTGTTTGGCGCCGGCGCGTTCCAGCTCGCGCACCATTGGACCGCCAGCGGACACCACGTAGGAGGTCCAGCCCGCCTTCGCCAATGCCTTGGCAGTATCCACCGTGCCGCGTTCGACGCCACCGGTGACCAGCGCGGGCAATACCTGCATGACGGCCGGCGGTCTTCCCGAACTGGGCTGGTCTGCAGTAGAAATCGGAATATCTGACATCTATGGCGCTGAAAGGCGGGAGGGAGGCAAGTATAGGCCGCCTGCCGGGTAGCGCAAAGCCGCGCGGCTGGCAAGGCCGCGCATGAGGAATACAGCCGTGCAGCCAGCAAAAAGCCTGATCCGGCGGGGTGCGAAGACGATGGCGGCGGCGTTCGTGCTGGCGACCGCCCTGCTGCTGGCCGGCTTCGGCAATGCCGTAGCCCTGGTTCAGGCGCCCAGCCTGACACCCACGCATGAGGACATCCTGCGTGGTTTCGATGCCAGCGCGCTGTCGGCCAGTCGCGAGGATGTCGCCTATGGCGGCGCTTACGATCCGGTCGGGATGATCGTGAAGTGGCAGAAACCGATAGTCTACAGGATCGAGGGCCTGCGCTCGCGACCCGATGCCATCAACCTTGCCATCGCCACCCTACAGCAGCAGGCCGCGCTGGCCGGAATCGAGGTGCGGGCCGCCAAGGCGCCGAGTGAGGCCAATTACACGATCGCTTTCGGCAATGCGACGGGCTACAACCTCGGCGACCGCAAGGCGGTCTGCTTCCTGACCTACAATTTCAACACCAGCGGCCATATGCAGTGGGCCAAGCTGCAGATCAATCTGGCGGCGCCCAGCCTGGAACGCTGCGTGCGGCATGAAATCCTGCATGGCTTCGGCCTGATGAACCATCCGCACCGGCTGCATTCGGTGCTGAGTTATCATGTCGGCGACCATATGGCCGAGATCACCGAAGCCGATATCGTGATGCTGCGCAGCCTGTACGATCCGCGCATCAAGCCGGCGATGTCGCGGCTGGCGGCGCTCACCGTTGCCGATGGTCTGATCGAGGCCAATCGCCGCGCGCTGAATCCGCGCGCCCCGGCGAAGACCGATCCGGCGCCGGTGCTGCGCGACGTGATCGCCGATCTCGACAAGGCGGCGGCCAGCGGCAATGTGCGCGCCATGATGTATCTGGCCGAAGCGGCGTGGCAGGGCTACGGGATGCCAAAGGACCCGGCGCGCATGACCGCCTGGATCGAGCGCGCCTCGGCCAGCCGCGATGTCGTCGCGCGGTTCGATCTCGCCCATGCGCTGGGCAGCGGACGCTACATGCCGAAGGACGAGGCGCGTGCCGCCGCACTGTATCGCCGCAATGCCGAACTGGGCCATGCGGTGTCGCAGAACAATTACGCCGTCATGCTGCGCGACGGTCTCGGCGTGCCAGCCGACCCAGTGGCGGCGCTGGCCTGGTTCACGCTGGCGGCACGCGGCAATGTCGCCTCGGCCGAGCGCAGCCGGCAGGCGCTGATCCAGCGGTTGCCGCCGGCCGGGCAGCAGGAGGCCGCCCGGCGCGCGGCGGCATGGCGTCCGGCCGCCGAAGCCGCTAGATAAGACGGATGAGCGATCTCAAATTCCCACCACAGTTCCTCGGCCGCCCCGATGGCACCCGCCTCGCCTATTGCGCCACGCCGGCGCGCCACCCGCAGAAGCCGGGCATCCTGTTCTGCGGCGGCTTCCGGTCCGATATGACCGGCACCAAGGCGGTGGCGCTGGAACAGGCCGCACAGCAGCATGGCCTGGGCTATGTGCGCTTCGACTATTTCGGCCATGGCCAGTCGGACGGCGCTTTCCTCGACGGCACCATCGGCCGCTGGAAGGAAGATACACTGGCAATGCTGCGCGAAGTCTGCGGTCCGGCCCCGCAGATCGTGGTCGGCTCCAGCATGGGCGGCTGGCTCGCCACGCTGGCGGCGCTTGCGCTGCCCGACCGCACGGCGGGGCTGGTGCTGATCGCGCCGGCACTGGATTTCACCGAAGACCTGATGTGGGCGGACATGACCGAGGCGCAGCGCGCCGTGCTGCTGCGTGACGGCATCCTGCGCGAGCCGTCGCAATATTCCGACCAGCCCTATGAATATACGCTCAAGCTGATCACCGAGGGCCGTGACCACATGATCCTCAAGCCCGGGATCGTCTACGACAAGCCGGTGCGCATCCTGCAGGGTATGGAAGACCCCGACGTGCCCTACATGCATGCGGTGAAAACAGCAGCCGCCTTCCAGGGCGGCGATACGCGGCTGACCCTGCTGCGCGACGGCGACCATCGCCTGTCGCGGCCGCAGGATATCGAGCTGCTGACCAGCACGGTGCTCAGCCTGATATGAGCAGTCTGGAAACCGCGCGCGTGCGCCTGCGCCCGCTGCGGGTGACGGATGCGCCTGCGGTGTCCGCCATGATGACGCCGAATGTCAGCCGCTGGGTTGCCACCTGGCCGAGCCCGTTCAGCGTCGAGGCCGCTGCCGAGCGCCTGACCCGCGCCATCGCAGGCAACGACGCGGGGACAGCTTTCAGCCGCATCGCCGAGCGTAAATCTGACAGTGCCGCGATGGGCTGGCTCGGCATTGCCGTGATCGACGAGGCCGAACGCATCGGCAGCATGGGCTACTGGCTCGGCGAGGCCTATCACGGCCAGGGGTATTTGAGCGAAATCCTGCGGCCCTTCGTGGCCGGCGCCATTTCTGCCTTGCAGCTGAAGTATCTGGATGCCGGCGCGCAGGTTAACAACATCGCTTCGCTGGCAGCCCTGCGCCGGCTCGGCATGCAGTTTGTCGAGGAACGCATGGACCAGACACCAATCCGGCCCGATCCCGAACTGGTGGCCTTTTACAGGCTCGACTGCAGCGCCTTCAGCCCTTCACGGTAGGTCGGGTATTTCAGCGTCACGCCCAGTTCTGTCTTGATGCGGTCATTGCGCACGCGGCGATTGTCGGCATAGAAGCTCGCCGCCATCGGCGAGAGCTGCGCCTGCGCGAACGGCACTTCGGGCGGCACCGGCAGGTTCAGCAACTCCGCGGCATAGGCCACCACATCCTGCGGCGGCGCCGGTTCGTCATCGGCGAGATTGTAGATCGCGCCCGGATTGGGCCGTGCCATCGAGGCGCGCAGCACCTGCGCGATATCCTCGACATGGATGCGGCAAAATACCTGGCCGGGCTTCACGATGCGATGCGCGGTGCCGCGCTTCACGCCTTCCAGCTGGTTGCGGCCTGGGCCGTAGATGCCGGCGAGCCGGAAGACATGCACCGGCACGCCATGCTCGGCCTGCAGCCGCAGCCAGGCGGCTTCGGCATCCGTGCGGCGCTTGCTGCGCGCCTGGTGGGGATTGACCGGCGTGGTTTCATCGACCCAGTTGCCGCCCGTATCGCCATAGACGCCGGTGGTGGAGAGATAGCCGAGCCATTTCAGGTTCGGCAGTTTGGCGATATCGGCGCCATGCCAGCGCAGCACGGCATCGGCATCGTCATCGGCCGGCACCGAAATCAGCAGATGCGTCGCCGGCAGCAGCACGGAGGCATCGCTGAGCGGCGTCAGTCCGTCGAAGACGTGGCTGTCATAACCCAGCGCCGCAATGTTGGCGGCTTTCTCCAGACTGCGGCTGGTGCCGATCACGCCCCAGCCCTGGGCGTGCAGCTGCGCCGCCAGCACTTTCGCGCTGAAGCCCAGTCCGAAACAGAAAAGGTTGCCTGTCATCTCGTGTACATGCCTTGCTTTTGCCACAGCGCCTCGCCACTCTGCCGCGCCATGATCTCCAGCTTCAAGATAGTGTCTCCGGCGCTGTTCGCCAGCCTCATGGCAATCGCTCTTCCGGCCGTGGCGCAGCAATCGCTGCAGGGCTCGACGGTTCTGCAGGATGCGGCCTATCAGGACTGCCTGTCGCTGGTGCGTCGCAATCCTGAAGACGGCTTCAGCCAGGCGCAGTTGTGGCAGGCGACCGGCGGCGGGCTGCCGGCGCAGCATTGCGCGGCGCTGGCGCTGGTCGAGATGCGGCATTACGGCGATGCGGCCGACCGGCTGGAAAAGCTGCTGCCGCTGGCCGAGAAGCAGGCGCCGCATCTGACCGTGGCATTGCTCGACCAGGCCGCCAATGCCTGGCTGCTGGCCGAACAGCCGCAGCGCGCGAAACAGTTGCTGGACATTGCATTGAAGGCGGCGCCGGAGACAGGCGACCTGCTGATCGACCGCGCCCTGGCACTGGCGGCCCTGAACGACTATGCGGCGGCGAAGCGCGATCTCGATCTGGCGATCCGCGTCGATCCGACCCGCGAGGATGCACTGGCGCTGCGTGCCGCGGCGCGGCGGCAGACCGGCGACATGGCCGGCGCGCTGGAAGATGCCGAAACCGCACTCGCCATTCAGCCGCGCCTGCCTGAGGCCCTGCTTGAGCGCGGCATCCTGCGGCTCAACAAGGGCGACAAGACCGGTGCGCGGCGCGATCTGCTCGAAGTGCGCCTGATCGCGCCCGACTCACCGGCCGCAATCTCCGCCGGACAATATATCGAGCAGATGGACGTAAAGCAGGATTAGGCTGCCGCCAGTCTTGTCAGCGCCTGCATCGCCTGCTGGCGCACCACCTCGGCAGAATCATTCGACAGACGCTCCAGCACCGGCCGCATGGCGGCATCGCCGCTGTTGCCGAGTGCGATACAGACATTGCGAATGAAACGGTCGCGGCCGATGCGTTTCACCGCGGTGGTGGCAAAGCGGTCGCGGAAGCCGGCATCGTCGAGCACAGCCAGATCGCGCAGCATCGGTGCATCGAGTTCGGGACGCGCCTGCAGGGTGATTTCGCGTGCCGTGCTGGCGAATTTGTTCCACGGACAGACGGCGAGGCAATCGTCGCAGCCATAGATGCGGTTACCCATGGCCGTCGCAAATTCCTCGGCGATCACGCCGTCATATTCGATGGTCAGGTAGGAAATGCAGCGCCGGGCATCGAGCTGATACGGCGCGGGGAAAGCATTCGTGGGGCAGATGTCGAGACAGTTGCTGCAGGTGCCGCAGTGATCGGTCTCGGCGTCATCCGGCGCGATCTCCGCGGTAGTAAGGATCAGGCCGAGAAATAGCCAGGAACCGAAGTCGCGCGAGACCAGATTGGTATGCTTGCCCTGCCAGCCGATGCCAGCCTGAGCGGCGAGCGGCTTTTCCATCAGCGGCGCGGTATCGACGAAGACTTTTACGTCGTTGCCAGCATGGCGGTGCAGCCAGCCGGCCAGCGCTTTTAGCTTCTTCTTGACGACGAGATGGTAGTCGCGGCCTTGCGCATAGACCGAGATCGCAGCGCGATCTTTCTCCAGCAGCACCTCGAGCGGATCGCGTTCGGGACCGTAATTCAGACCGAGTGCGATGATGCCGCGCGCCTCGGGCCAGAGCGCATTGGGATGGCGGCGGCGTTCGGCCTTGTCTTCCAGCCACTGCATGGCGCCATGACGCTTGAGCGCCATGAACTCATCCAGCCGCTCGGCCAGTTCGGGGCCGATGCGGTCGGCCGATGTGAAGCCGACCGCATCGAATCCTTCCGCCAGCGCGCGCTGACGGATCAGCTCTTTCAGGTCGGTTTTATCAACCGATGGCGGCAATGCAGGCGATCTCGACCTTGTAGTCCGGCGTCGCCAGCTTGGCTTCGACGGTGGCGCGCGCCGGCGTGTTGCCCTTCGGCACCCAGACATCCCAGACCTTGTTCATGTCGGCGAAGGTCGACATGTCGGCAAGCCAGATATTGGTCGACAGGATCTTGGTCTTGTCGGTGCCGGCTTCCTTCAGCAGGCGGTCGATCTGCGCCAGGATCTGCTCGGTCTGGCCGGAGACATCGGCCTTCGGGTCGGCGGCGACCTGGCCGGCGAGATACACGGTGTTGCCATGCACCACGGCCTGGCTCATGCGGGGACCGACATCGATACGGCGAACGGACATGCGGTAGTCTCCTTTGTTGTCACTTCTTTTTGTCATGCCGGGCTTGACCCGGCATCCCATTTTAATGGGACCCCGGCTCGCGCTGCGCTTGGCCGGGGTGACGGTTGCGGACGTCAGAAATCCAGATCGGCGTAATGCTTCGGCGGCGGCAGGCCGGGGATATGGTCGGCCAGCAGCGGACGGAAACTGGGCCGCGACTTCACGCGGGCATACCAGTCATGCGCGCCGGGATGGTCGGCCCAGGGAATGTCGCCGAGATAATCCAGGCAGCTGACATGCGCGGCGGCCGCGATATCGGCCAGCGAGAAGTCGTCGCCGGCGAGCCAGTTGCGACGCTCGGTGAGCCAGGCGATGTAGTCGAGATGGATTTTCATATTCTGGTGCGCGATGCGGATCACGGCCGATTCCGGATGGCCCATGCCCATGAAGCGCTTCATCACTTTTTCAAACACCAGCGGTTCGGAAACTTCTGGGCCGAATTTGTGATCCCACCAGGCGACCAGCCGGCGCGTTTCGGCGCGGCTCGGCGGATCGAAGCCGATCAGCATCTTGTTGGGATAGACCTCATCGAGGTATTCGCAGATCGCCTGGCTGTCGGCAAGGCTGCGGCCGTCATGCTCGACCAGCACCGGCCCGTTGCCGCTCGGGTCCATGGCGAGGAATTCCGGCCGGCGCTCCCACAGCTTCTCGACCTCAAGGTCGAATTCCAGGCCCTTCTCCTTCAGGAGCACGCGGACCTTGCGGGACTGGGGGGAAAGCCAGAGATGGTACAGCTTGCGCATGGGGCGGGAGTCTAGTCGTATTCGGATGAATGAAAAAGCTGGAGAGGACAGCGAATCAGCATGATGAAGATATGGGGTCGCGCCAGTTCTTCCAATGTCCAGAAGGTTTTGTGGGCGGCCGACGAGCTGGGGCTGCATTACGAGCATATCAGCGTCGGCGGCAAATTCGGCGGCAACGACACGCCGGAATACCGCGCCATGAACCCCAATGGCCTCATTCCGGTATTGCAGGACGTCGATGGCAGCATCCACTGGGAGAGCAACAGCGTGGTGCGTTATCTCGCCGCACGCCATGACGCCGCCGGCACCGGCCTGTGGCTGGCCGATCCGGCCGACCGCAGCCAGGCCGACCGCTGGATGGACTGGGCAACCAGCCTGATCGGCGAGCCGATGCGGGTGCTGTTCTGGGGCTTCGTGCGCGACCCGGTGAAGGCCGACCTCAATGCCATGACCAGAGCCGAGATGCAGGCGGCGGACTACTGGGCCCGGCTGGACGGCCATCTGGCCAGCCGGGCTTTCGTGGCCGGCGACCGCCTGACCATCGGCGACATCCCGGCGGCCTGCCAGCTGCACCGCTGGCTCAGCTTCCCGATCACCCGGCCGCATCTGCCGAACCTGCTGGCCTGGCATGGCCGGATGACCGAACGGGCCGGCTACCAGGCCCATGTCATGCCGCCGATGGAGTAAGGCAGCCGTTCAGACAGGGTTTACGACGGTATCCAGCTTTGTCCAAAACCCGGTTTTAGCCCCTGTTTTCAGGGAAATTTGGGCCAAAAATGGCCTGTTTCGACAGAAACAAGCTTAAAATCGGGTTTTAAACGGGCCTTGGCCGGCTTTTTTGCCCAATCAGGGCGGTTTTCGACCCCATTCCAGAGCATTTTTCCTCGTTTCGGCACCAAGATTGCCGGCTTTTAGGCTCAAACTATCCTCGGCCGGGATGCAGCCGGCATTGCTCAGGCATCCGCCGTCTCGCCTTCCCAGCCGCCTTCTGTCGCATCCAGCGTGCCGCGGGTGATCACGCTGTCCTGCACTGCTATATCGGCGGCACCGAAATCCGGCTGGCCGCGCAGCTGAGCATAGAGCGGCGTGAAATCCGGCCGCGTCGCCTCGAACAGCTCATCGAAGCTGCGGATCACAAAATAGCTCTTCTGGAAGGTGTCGATGCGGTAGCGCGTGCGCATCACACGCATCAGGTCGAAGCGGATGCGGTTCGGCGCATTGCTGTCGAGGCAGAAGAGGCTTTCAGTTTTCGACGAGAGAATCCCGCTGCCGTAGATGCGAAGATCGCCGTTTGACTGCTCGATCAGGCCGAACTCCACCGTGTACCAGTAGAGCCGCGCCAGGTGATGCAGCGCGTTCAGTCCCGCCGCCTTCAACCCACCTTCGCCATAGGCCTGCATGTAATCGGCGAAGACCGGATTCATCAGCAGCGGCACATGGCCGTAGATGTCATGGAAGCAGTCGGGTTCCTGCAGATAGTCGAGCTGCGCGCGCTGGCGGATCCACCAGGTGACCGGAAAACGCCTTGCGGCCAGATGACCGAAGAAGATGTCGTCGGGCACCAGGCCGGGCACGCAGACGATGCGCCAGCCGGTGGCTTTCTCCAGCACATCCGACAGGCGCTCGAAATCGGGAATGCCGTCAGCTGCCACGCCGAGCCCCTTCAGGCCATCGAGGAAGGCGTCGCAGGCCCGGCCGGGCAGCAAGGCGGCCTGGCGGCGGAACAGGTCACGCCAGACGGCATGATCCTCGGCCGTGTAACGCTCCAGCGGCTGGTCATGCGTATAGTCGGGGCGGAGGACGAGATCGTCGTGCCGTTCTGCGCCAATCTGCTGAACTACGGCCATGGCTGCCTCCTAGCTTCCGCAAGGATATCGCGTTACCGCCGCAAGGACCCTGCATCTGGCAGAACAACGTCGTGATATCTGCAAGAATCTGGCGGTATTAATGATTTAATGCCAGAATGATGCATGGCTGCCGATCTGGATGTTTTCGACCTGCGTCTTCTCACCGCGCTTCAGCGCGAGGGCCGCGCGCCCAATGCGGCACTGGCGGAAACCGTGGGCCTGAGCGCCAGTCAGGTCAGCCGCCGGCTGGCACGGCTGGAGGCCGAGGGCGTGATCGCCACTTATGCCGCCCTGCTGAAGCCCGATGCCGTGGGCCTGACCGTGCTGGCCTTCAGCAGCGTGTCACTGGAGCGCCAGGCCGAGGCGATGGACGGTTTCGAGGCAGCGGTGCTGCGCTTTTCGGAAATCCTCGAATGCTATTCGGTGACCGGCGAGCAGGATTTCGTGCTGCGCATCGTGGCGAAGGATCTCAAGGCCTTTGCCGACTTCCTCTCGGATCGCCTGCTGCGCGTGCCCGGCGTGCGCAGCGTGCGCTCCTCGATCGTGCTGCACACGATCAAGCAGACCACGGCGCTGCCGTTGGAGAGTGTCATATGAAGACGCAACTTCTGCTTTTTACTCTTCTCCTCGCGGCATCATCTGCTACGGCACAAGGCGCATCCATTTCAGCCAAGTGTACTCTTGCTATCGACGCGGCCCTTCAACATGCAAAATCAAGGCATGAGAAAGTTCAGAAATCGCCTCATGCTGAAAAGATCGAATTCGAGAACATGTTTTTGAAGCGTTATGCCGACGTAACATGCAGAGAATTCGAAAATGGATTTCAGGTTATATTCGTCGTGCATGGTTATACGACGATGATGACCGGCGGTGGTTACTACTATGAAGTGAATCCTGACTACACCATCCACGTCGCCAGTCCGCAACGATAGAGATTTCTGAAAATTGTCATGGCCGGGCTCGTCCCGGCCATCCACGTCTTCGTCTCAACGATAAGAAAGGCGTGGATGCCCGGCACAAGGCCGGGCATGACAAGAATAAAAAAAGCCGCGCGGAACGCGCACTTACCCGTTCAGGAATTCCGGTGTCGCCGAGGCGATGAGAAGTTCAATGAGACCCGTCATCGCGCGCTGCACGCGGGCAAAGCCCGCCGACTTCACGATCTTCGCTTCGTCCATGTAGAGATCGCGGTTGATCTCGAGCTGCAGCGTGAAAAAGCCCTGGTCGCGCCGCGCGTAATGCTGCGTGATATAGCCGCCGGCATAGGGCTTGTTGCGCGCCACGCCGAAACCGCAGGAGGTGAGATAGCCGTCCACACGATCGACCAGCCTTGCGGGGCAGGAGGTGCCGTGGAAATCGCCCAGCACCATATCGGCGCGGCGCTGGCCGGCATCGGGCATGTTGGTGCCACCGACGCTGGGCATCGAATGGCAGTCAAGCAGCAAGGCCACGCCATGCCGCGCACGCGCCTCGTTCAGCAGCTGCTCCAGCGTGTCGTGATACGGCCGCCAGCAGGTTTCGACGCGGCGTTCAGCTTCAGAAAATGGAATCTTGCTCTTGTAGATTTCCAGCCCACCGGCGACGACGCGCGCAATGGTGCCCAGTCCGGCCCCGATCTTGCTGCTTTCGGTGACGCAGTGCGGCGGCAGCGGCGCATCGAACATGCCGGGGTCGAGTTCATAGGCCGAGCGGTTCGGGTCGCAATAGGCGCGCGGGAACAGCGCCTCCAGCAGCGGCGCGCCACGCGAGGGCCCGTCGATGTAGAGTTCGTGGATGAAGGCGTCTTCCGAGCGGCGCAGGGTATGCGGGTCGAGCTGGCTATAGGCCTTGAAGCTGGCCGGGTAGATGTCGCCCGAATGCGGCGAGGACAGCACCAGCGCGCTGGCCGGTCCGCTGAAACCGGCATCGGCCGGCCGCGTCACGCGCAGGGGCGGATCAGCGGGAAATTCCGGGTCGGGGCGGAAAACGCGGGCTTTGATCGGGGCGCTGCTTGTCATTGAGACCTGGAAAACCGGACCGGCCGGGGCAATCCGGCCGGAACTGTGACTGGGGCAATCAGGGAGAGAATATGCGGCATCCGGGGGAGGCTTGCCAACCGGCCCGGCAGCCATTAAAAGCCAGCCGGTCCGGTCGACCCCCGGACTTTCCGTCCCGAAACGACTTTGCGGACGGTCATGACGCGTAATGGGCGGTTAGCTCAGCGGTAGAGCACTACCTTGACATGGTAGGGGTCACAAGTTCGATCCTTGTACCGCCCACCACGCGCTTCCACTCTTCCCGATCAGAGCAGGATTTCTGCAGGCCGCCTATTTCGGAAGGCTGGCGAGAAACCGCTCGACCAGCGGCCCCCAGATCCGCGCGCTGTTATTACCGCTCATGAAGCTGTGGCCATCATTGCCCCAGGGCGGCAGCAGGTGGAAGTCCGCCTTGCCACCAGCCGCCGTGTAACGCGCATGCATGGCACGCGAAATCTCCGGCGCGAAGAAGCTGTCATTCTCGGTATAGATCCACAGCGTCGGCAGACGGGCGGTCTCGCCATATTTGCCGGCGCCAGCGATCAGGCGTTCCGGCACGCAGTTGGTATTGGCACGGCCCGCCGACCAGCCGCCACGCCCACCGGCGAAATTCACGATGGCGACCACACCCGGTGGATTGCGGCTGCTATAGGCGAGGCTGCCCCAGCCGCCGGCAGATTGCCCGACGATCACGGTGCGGCCCGGCTGCACATAGGGCAGCGTCTCGAGGTAACGGACGGCCGACTCCATATCCTCTGCCGCCGGCAGGCCGCCGCGATAGAAATCGGGATCGCTGCAGCGGCCGTATTCTTCCAGCCATGGCCCGCTGGTCTCGCCATAGCCGCGCCGCATCGGCATCGCGACGACATAGCCGCGCGCGAGGAACCACGCGGCAGCTTCGGAGTCACAGGCGTAAGGCTTCATTGCCGGACGCTGGCCGCTATTGGCCGGTGAGCCGTGATTGAGCAGCATCAGCGGCGCGGGCTTGCTGTCAGGAAACTTGTCGGCCGCAGGCCGGCAGACTTGTGTCACCAGCACCCAGCCCGGCGGTTTTTCCGCCAGCGACGGCACCCAGTGAATCTGTCGCCGCCAGGGTCCTTCGGGCGTGCCTTTCGGGCCTGGTTCGTAAGCCTGCGCCAGCGCTGGTCCTGCAATCGCCAGCACCGCCAGCAGGATGCAAAGCCTGATCATCGCCACCTCCGTCATCCGTATTGCCAGGCGACAGCATGCAACGAAGCTTGGCTTACCGCACTTTTTATGCGCCGCGCGCCCTGTCGACGACGCGCAGCAGCAGCCAGCGCGGGTACATCCATTTGGGTTATTCGCGGAGAAAACGCCGGAAAACCAGCTTTTTTATTTATATAAAATTAAGCATACTGAACCGACAGTCGATGCACGCATGGGGATTGGGCTGCGGGCGTCGCAACAAGGGGAAGCAGGCATGTTGAAGAATGCTGTTGCATCGCCGGCACGCATCAGTCGGGGGCCTGAAGCATGAGTCTGGAAATGGCTATTCCGGTGGGGACCGTTTTTCTCGAACGCTCACGCTTCGTACCACCCACGGCACAGGCCCGCTGGCGCGTTGAGCGCATTGTCTCGCTGCCGAACCTGCCGGAGCATGCCGCGATCCGTAAACTCGAACCCGGCGGCGGAGAACGTCTGATCACCCTGCAGGCGCTGGCGCAAAGCGGCAAATACGCGCGCGAAAACTGAGCGGACAGCGCGTTTCGCGCCATATTCTCCGCTTTTAGTAGGCGGTTTACCCCGAGTTAGAATAGTATGCGGACGAATTCTCACACCGCGTGTGAGGCTCGCCCGGGGGGGTACTGCCATGTTCCGTCATTCGCTCAATCGCCTGCTGCTGGCCATCATCCTGCTGCTGGGAACTGTCGGCCTGATCGTCACATTGGTGCAGGTACGCAGCGCCCAGCTCGCCGCCGATGAAAAAGGTAAAATCCTCGCCCTCGCCCAGGCCGACCGCCTGCTGTTCGACGCCGTGGCGAATTTCCGCGTGCAGCGCGGGCAGGCGCAGGCCGATCTGCTGTCGAAGGAGAATGGCCGCGCCGCGATGGACCTGGTGAAGGCGGAATATGCGAAACGCTACGCCAATGTGCAGCAGGCTTTTGCCGGTCTCGACATCCCCGATCAGGCGCGACTGCAGGCCACCATCGCCGAACAGTGGCGGAATGTGGACGGAAAGTTCACCGGCCTGCTGGCCGAAGGTGACAAACCGATGGCCAGCCGCGCCATCGCCAATACCAACGACTGGTACAATTCCACCACCGGTCTGATCAATGCCGTGAACGCCACCTCCGCCGTGGTCAGCAACGAGGTCCGCATCCTCGATCCGCTGATCGCGGAACTGGTGCAGGTGCGCCGCTTTGCCTGGCAGATTCGCGACCGTTACGGCATCCAGTGTTCGATCCAGCGCCAGAATATCAACCAAAGCAAACCGCTGGACGATACCCAGCGCACCACGCTGCTGCGCAACCGCGGCATCGTCATCGCCGGCTGGGAAGGCCTGGAAGAGCTGGTGACCCGCAATGGTGTTTCGCCGTCCGTGCTCAAAGCAGTGCGCGATGCCAAGGCTGCGTATGACAAGGCGCAGGCCGGTGTCGATGCGTTGATTCCGAAACTGGACGGCAGCGGTCAGGCGCTGATCACTCCGGCGGAGTGGAACGCGCTGTGTCAGGGGCCGTTCGATGCCATCGTCGGCATCGCCTATCTGGCACTGGACGAGGTGATCGCCTATGCCGACCGCGAACAGGATCGCGCGCAGCAGCAGCTGATGCTGGCCGGCGGTGCCGTCGCGATCGCCCTGCTGCTGGGGGTAATCGGTATTGTTGTGCTGCGTCGCCGCTTCGCTGGCCCGGTGCATCGCCTGCTCGGCGCGGTCGACCTGCTGCGCCAGCGCGATTTCGCCACACCTGTGCCGCCAGCCGCCAATCCCGACGAACTCGGCCGCATCACGGCAGCTCTGGAAGGTCTGCGCGAAAGTGCCGGTGCCGCCCAGCGGCTGGAAGCCGAAGAGCGCGAACGCATCGAGGCGCAGAAGCGCAACCAGGATGAAGAGATGGCGCGCAACGACGCGATCAACCGCGAGATCGCCGATTTCTGCGCGGCGATCTCCGCTGGCCGCATCGACAGCCGCATCGACGAGCGCGGCAAGACCGGCGTCTTCCTCGGCCTGTCGCAGCAGATGAACGGTCTGGCGGCAACGCTGGATCGCGTCGTCGGCGAATTCGCCTCGGTGATGGGCGGCATGGCCGAGGGCGATGTCGGCCGTCAGGTCAGTGGCGATTATGAGGGCGCTTTCGGCCGACTGAAGGAGTCGGCCAACGGCATGGCGCAGCGTCTGCGCGAGATCGCAACCCAGCTTGGCGAGAGCACCAATGCCGTGCATAGCGCATCGGCTGAACTGATGGCGGGCAACCAGGATCTGGCCAGCCGCACGGAATCGCAGGCCGCCTCGATCGAGGAAACTGCCGCATCGATGCACGAGATCACCGCGACGGTGAAGCAGAATGCGGATAATGCGCAGGCGGCCAACCAGCTGGCCGTGGTGGCGCGCGACAATGCCGAAAAGGGCCGCAAGGTGGTCGATGACGCCGTCACCGCCGTGACCCAGATCGAGGAGAGCGCGCGCAAGATCGCCGACATTGTCGGCCTGATCGATGAGATCGCCTTCCAGACCAATCTTCTGGCGCTGAATGCCTCGGTGGAGGCGGCGCGTGCCGGCGAGGCTGGCAAGGGCTTTGCCGTCGTGGCGCAGGAAGTGCGCGCACTCGCCCAGCGCTCGGCCAATGCGTCGAAAGACATCAAGTCGCTGATCACAGAGTCGAATGCCCAGGTGAAAACCGGCGCCGCGTTGGTCAACCAGACCGGCGGCTCGCTGGCCGATATCGTCAATGCCGTGAAGAAGGTGAGCGACATCGTCGCCGAGATCGCGGCGGCGAGCCGCGAACAGGCCACCGGCCTCGACCAGATCAACACAGCCGTCGGCAGCATGGACGAAACCACGCAACGCAATGCCGCGCTGGTGGAGGAGAATACAGCCGTCACCCAGTCGATGGCCGATCAGGCCAGCCGCCTGGCAGAACTGGTCCGTTTTTTCAGATTGTGAAGCGACACAGACGCTCCGTAACCTGAAGGTTGTGCAACCGCTAAATGCTAAGAGCGATTCTCAAAAAGAACAAAGCATCTGAAAAAATAGAGCTATAAAGAAATTTGTACCTCCCAAGGCGGGCGGCTTGTGCCATCGTCATACACGTAGCGGTGTCGACTCGCTGTCGCAAAGCCTTGGGGGAAAGAAATGCTCCGTCGCCTGCCTCTCGTCACCAAGATCGCCCTGATCACGGCCATCCTGATCGTTCTGACCGCCATCGGCGTCGGCGGTGGCGCCATCCTGCAGATCCGCAACGAGATTGCCTCGCAGGTCATCGACCGCCAGAACAACAGCCTGCGCACGCTGGCCGTGCTGGTGAGGAAAAGTTTCCCCGATACGAAATTCGAAATCGATGCACAGGGCCGCGTCGGCCGCGTGACCATGAGCGCGATTCCGGATTTCACCGAACACGACATGATCGATGAAATCGGCAAGGTGACCGGCGAAACCGCAACACTGTTCCGCTGGCAGGATGCCGAGCAGGATTTCTTCCGCAAGACCACCAACATCATCAATGCCGAAGGCAAACGCGCCGTCGGCACGCCGCTGGGCAAGGCCAGCGCCGCCTACGCACCGGTCGCCGCAGGCCGCACCTATCTCGGCGAGGCCGTGATTCTCGGCAAGCCGTATTATACGGTCTATCACCCGGTTTACGATCCGGCCGGCAAGATCATCGGCATCCTCTATGCCGGCGTGCTGAAGACCAATATCGAAGCCTTCGTCGACAAGATCACCTGGCAGGTGGTGCTGGCCGGCGGCATCGCCGTATTGCTTAGCATCATCATCGCCGTTGCGCTGACCCGCATGCTGCTGCGGCCGCTGCCGGAGATCGCCGGCTGGACTGAACGACTGGCGCAGTATGAGCTGAATGTCGAGATCGGCCACCAGGATCGCCGCGACGAGGTGGGCGTGCTGGCGCGCGCTGTGCAGGAACTGAAGAACACGTCGCTGGGTGCGGCGCGGGCCCAGAGCGGTCTTGAGAATGTCACCACCAACGTGATGATCGCAGACGAGAATAATGTGATCGTCTACTGCAACAAATCGGTGATCGAGACGCTGCGCCGCGCGCAGGACGATCTGCGCAAGGACCTGCCGCATTTCGATGCTGACGACCTGATCGGCAAGTCGGTCGATATCTTCCACAAGAATCCGGCACATCAGCAGAAGCTGCTGGCCAGCCTGACCGGCACCTACCGCGCGCGGATCACGGTGGGTGGTCGCATCTTCGACCTGATCGCCAATCCGGCGCTGAACAAGCGTGGTGAGCGCGTCGGTACCGTGGTGGAATGGGCGGATCGCACCGAGGAAGTGCGGCTCGGCAACGAGGTGGTGGCGCTGGTGCAGAGCGCCACCGATAATGGTTTTTCCGAACGCATCGACCTGGCCGGCAAGACCGGCTTCATTCGCGGGCTGAGCGAAGCGATCAACACCATGTCCGACAAATGCCAGGCGATGACCGGCGAGATCGCACAGGTGATTGGCGCGATGGCGCAGGGCGACCTGACCAGGCGGCTGACCAAGGAGTATCCGGGCATCTTCGGCCAGCTCAAGACCGGTGCGAATGCGCTGTCGGAACGCCTGCGCGATTTCGCCGGTCGGCTGTCGGATACCGCGCGCACGGTGCGCGACGCCTCGGCGGAAATCTCCACCGGCAGCCAGGATCTGGCCAGCCGCACGGAATCGCAGGCCGCGTCGATTGAACAGACCGCGGCTTCGATGCACGAGATCACCGCGACCGTGAAGCAGAATGCCGACAACGCCCAGGCCGCCAACCAGCTGGCGGTGGCGGCGCGCGACACGGCCGAGAAGGGCGGCAGCGTGGTGGCCGATGCCGTCACCGCCGTGACACAGATCGAGGACAGCGCGCGCAGGATCAGCGACATCGTCGGACTCATTGATGAGATCGCCTTCCAGACCAACCTGCTGGCGCTGAATGCGTCGGTCGAAGCGGCGCGCGCCGGCGAGGCCGGCAAGGGCTTTGCGGTGGTGGCGCAGGAGGTGCGCGCACTGGCGCAGCGTTCGGCGAATGCCAGCAAGGACATCAAGGCGCTGATCAGTGCCTCGAATGCGCAGGTCAAGACCGGCGCGGCGCTGGTCAACCAGACCGGCGGTTCGCTGACCGATATCGTCAACGCGATCAAGAAAGTCAGCGACATCGTCGCCGAGATCGCGGCCGCCTCGCGCGAACAGGCCACCGGGCTTGACCAGGTGAATACCGCGGTGGGCAGCATGGACGAGATGACTCAGCGCAACGGCGCGCTGGTCGAAGAAACCTCGGCCTCGGCGCAGGCCCTGGCTGACCAGGGCCGTCAGCTGGCCGAACTGGTCGGCTTCTTCAAACTCGAGGGCAGCAGCGGCATGACCACGGCTGCCCCGCCGCGCCCTGCTGCTGCGCCTGCGGCTCCGGCTGCTCCGCCTGCGCCGCGCCCCGCACCGCCCGCAGCAAAACCCGCTGCAGTACAGAAAACCGCAGCGCCGAAACCCGCGCCAGTTGCGGCGCCCGCTGCAAAACCGGCGGCGGCAGGAGATGATGACTGGCAGGAATTCTGATCGGAATTCCAATCAAACATCATACGCAATCCCAGCTGCGCAAATGCTGGGCAGCCTGCGCGTAATCACGGCGTAAAATTTTTGCCTGCCCTCGTCATACCTGCGGGTGTGCTTTAACCATCTTTTGACCCCGCACCGCCATCTTCGGCGGTAAAGCAGAGGGTTGCACCGGCCATTGTGCAGGCGCACTCTGTTGTTCAGTGGGGGCAGTGCGATGTTATGCGCGCCTGAATTTTTCTTGGGGGGCGCAAGAATGCGTTTCGGTATTCGTCAGAAACTTTTTCTGGCTGTCGGTGTCATCGCTGCGATGGCGGTGGTTTCGAGTCTGATCTCCTTCGGTTTCTTCGGCCAGGTGCGCAGCGCGCTCGGCCTCGTCACCGACCGCAGCCTTCCCGCCGTCACCGCGGCGCTCACATTGTCGGCGCAGAGCGCCGATGTCGCGGCGTCGGCCCCGGCACTGGCCTATGCCTCCAACGATGCCGAGCGCACCACCTCGATCTCCGTGCTGAACGGCAAACTGGCGCAGATCAAGCGCACGCTGGAACAGGTCAAGGCAACCGATGCGCCGGAAACACTGCGCCAGGAAGCCGAAGACTCCTTCGGTCGCCTGTCGGATGCGATGGAGCGGATCGACAGCGCCGTGCAGGAGCGCCTGAAACTCAGCGCCAAGCGGCAGGCCCTGACCAAGACGCTGACCGACAATCACGCCAACTTCCTGTTCCTCGCCCAGCCGGCAGTGGATCAGGCGGTGATGGATATGACGATGGAGTTCGAGCTGATCTCGCGCGCGACCGGCCCGGGCGCGTCGGAAATGATCCAGAGCATCCTCGACAAGCAGGTGGCCGGCGCCCGCGCGATCCAGGATCTTGTCGCCAAGACCAATCTGAGCGTCGGCATGCTGGCGGTGGCGGCACAGGCCGACAGCCCGGAAGCGGTCGAACTGATCCAGGTCGACAACATCAACACCAAGGCCGAGATGCTGCGCGTTCTCGACACCGTGATCACGATTTACCCGAACAAGGAAATTGAGGACATGGTGAACGGCATCGCCACCGTCAGCGAGGGCGAGAACGGCCTGTTCTCGACCCGGCTGATGGAACTGGCGGCGACGCGGCAGGCACTGGCGGCACTGAGTGAGGGCCGTTCGGCGACGCTGGGCCTGTCGGATGCGGTGGACCAGCTGGTCGCCGCAGCGCGCAAGGATGCCATGTCATCGTCGCAGGCCTCGATCTCCGCCATCAACATCGCACAGACCGTGATGGCCGTGATCGCGTTGTTCTGCCTGGTCGCCGCCATCGGCATCGGCTGGCTTTATATCGGCCGCCGCGTGATCGATCCGATCGTCGCCACCACCGGCACCATGGGTCGGCTGGCCAATCGCGACTGGAGCACGCAGGTGGTCGGCACAGAGCGTGGCGACGAGATCGGCGACATGGCGCGCGCGGTGCAGGTGTTCAAGGATCAGGGCCAGGAGGCGCAGCAGCTGCAGGAGCAGATCGAAGCCGACCGCAGCCGCTTCGAGGCCGACCGCCAGGCGCAGGAAAGCCTGCTCAAGAGCGCGGTGGGCGAAATTGTGTCTGCCGCCAATGCCGGTGATCTGCAGCGGCGTATCGATACCAGCCGCATCGAAGGTGTGATGCGTGAACTGGGCGACGGCGTCAACACGCTGCTCGGCACCATGGAGCGCGTGCTGGGCGACCTCGGCGACATGCTGCACAGGCTGGCCGATGGCGACCTGACGCATCGCATCCGCAGCCAGTATCAGGGTCTGTTCGCCGATCTGGCCGGCGATGCCAACCAGGTGAGCGACCGCCTGTCAGAGACCATGAAGAAGCTGGCGGAATCGGCCGCGATGGTCCGCGACGCCTCGGCGGAGATCTCGACCGGCAGCCAGGACCTGGCGCAGCGCACGGAGAGCCAGGCGGCAGCCCTGGAGCAGACGGCGGCCTCGATGCATGAGGTGACGGCCACGGTGAAGCAGAATGCCGACAACGCGCAGGCCGCCAACCAGCTGGCCGTCGCCGCACGCGACACCGCCGAAAAGGGCGGCAGCGTGGTGGCCGATGCCGTCACCGCCGTGACGCAGATCGAGGACAGCGCGCGCAAGATCAGCGACATCGTCGGGCTGATCGACGAGATCGCCTTCCAGACGAATCTCCTCGCCCTCAACGCCAGCGTCGAGGCCGCCCGCGCCGGTGAGGCCGGCAAGGGCTTTGCGGTGGTGGCGCAGGAAGTCCGCGCCCTGGCGCAGCGCTCGGCCAATGCCAGCAAGGACATCAAGGGCCTGATTCAGGCATCCAACGCCCAGGTCAAGACCGGCGCGGCGCTGGTGAACCAGACTGGCGCGGCCCTGGCCGAGATCGTCACCAGCGTGAAGAAGGTGTCGGATATCGTGGCCGAGATCGCCGCCGCCAGCAGCGAACAGTCACGCGGGCTGGAAGAGGTGAATGGCGCGGTGGTGAATATGGACGAGATGACCCAGCGCAACGGCGCCCTGGTCGAGCAGACCAACGCCTCCGCCCAGGCCATGGCAAACCAAGCGCGCCAGCTGGCCGAACTGGTCGGCCACTTCCGCGTCGATGGCGACACCTCGACGCCGGCTGCCAATGACAGCGAGCTGGAAGACGCCGCCGACTAACGCGGCGATCGTCATACGAAACGGAAAAAGCCCGGCGCAGAGATCGTTTTCTGGCCGGGCTTTTTTCTATCGTCATTCCTGCGCCCGGCACACTTTCTTTCACCCCAACCAAAAAAACCGTCATCCTCGGATTTACTCCGAGGATCCATCCCAACCTTCCGCGCGTCGGTCAGCAGAGCTTCGTGGGCAGATGGACCCTCGGGACAAGCCCGAGGGTGACGATTTGTGTGAAAGCAGCCAGCGGGGACGACGAGAAAACTTACTTCTCTCTTTTCTTCTGTGCCGCCGCATCCATCGCCTGCGCCAGCGCCAGATTCTCATCGCCGCCGAGGCGACGCAGATGGGCGATTACGCCATCGACATCGGGCAGCGGGCGGTTCTGGCTCAGCTTGAACTTGCCTTCCAGCTTCGTCACCGGAATCTCGATACCGACGATGCCGCGCGCCATGCCGGTGAAGAAGCTGTCCGGTTCGTCGTCGAGCTGCCAGCCTTCGGGGCCTTCATAAATCTTGGACAAACGATCGACGATGGCGCGCAGCTCGGCCAGATCGCGGCTGACGCGGGCGCGGCCATAGGCATGCACCACCATGTAATTCCAGGTCGGCACAGCAGGCTTCTTCGCATACCAGTTCGGCGACACATAGCCATGCGGCCCCTGGAAGATGCAGAGCACCTCCTGACCGTCCAGCGTCGCGATCTGGTTGTTGGCCGCCGCCAGATGGCAGACCAGCGTGCCATGCTCACCTCGTGTCCGATCCAGCAGGAAAGGCACATGGCTGGCGATCATATCGCTGCCCCCATCTGCTTTACTGGCGCCCGAGATGAGCAGACCGAAGGCATGGGCCTCGATCAGGTCAAACAGGCGGTCGTGGTCGGTCTGGGCGAAATGGGCGGGGATATACATGGCAGGGCTCGGGATGGTCGACCTGGGCGGTCGGCTGGGATTTTCAGGGCTGAATGGCTGGCATACGGCGCGTCCGGCCGGGCTGCAACCACAGAATTGCACCCTTCTTGTCCTTACAGCAGCCGCAAACAGTAGCTTGAGCCGGGAATAGTCATTCTACTGAAAGTTATGAGACAGGGCGGCCATAAATCTATTGGTTCAACTTTGCCGGGACTTTCGATTCAACCCGGGCCTTTAACATGCTAGAGAGATTCAAAAATACGTTTCGAGATGCAGACGACAGAAGACGACCTGCCCGATGATTTGAAGACCCTGCTTGCGCTCTGGCGCATGCAGGCTGGCACGCGCCGTTTTCCGACGCGTGAATCCTTCGATGGCCGCACCCTGATGCCCTGGGCCGGCCGGCTGCATCTGATCGAGATGCTGGAGGACGGCGACTTCTTTTTCCACCGCTTCTCGCCGATCAGCGCGGCGCGGCTAGGTCTCGACATGACCGGCCAGCGGCTGTCTGCGACTGTGCTGGATGAGCGGGCAACCATGACCACAAGCGGCTATCGACGCTGCCTGTCACTGGCGCGACCGGTCTGCGACCAGATCGCGGCGAAATTCGGCGATGGCCGGCATCACACGCCCTATGACCGCCTGATGCTACCGCTCGGCAGCAATGATCGCCCGAACTTCCTGCTGGTCGGTCTGTGGTTTCATCCGGCGGAAGTACCGCCGGACAATCACAGGGCGCGGATATAGCCGAGGAAGCTGCGCACCTGGCCGCCCAGCCGGCTGGTCTGGCCGTTCAGCCCTTCAACAGCCTGGCCCACAATATCGGCGGCCTGTCCGGCCGCGCCAGCGGCCTCGCTGATATCGCGCATGCTGGCCGACACGCTTTCGATACTGGCGGCGGCATCCTGGATATTGTCGTTGATATGCGCCGTGGCATCGGCCTGTTCCTGCACGCTGCCGGCGATCTGGCCGATACGCTCGTCCAGCGTGGCGGCCTGCTCACGGATCACCCCGATGGCGGCAATCGTGTGGTCGGAGGCGCGCTGGATCGCGCTGATCTGGTCGGCGATGCTCTTGGCGGCTTCAGCGGTCTTCTGCGCCAGGTTGCGGACCTCGGTGGCGACCACGGCAAAGCCCTTGCCGGCTTCGCCCGCGCGCGCGGCTTCCACCGAAGCATTCAGTGCCAGCAGGTTGGTCTGGAAAGCCACCGTCTTGATGAACTCCACCACCTCATCGATCTTGCGGTTGGCCATCGCCAGCTGCTGCACGGCCTGATCGGCGCGCGCCACTTCCTGCGTCACAGCGGAGCTGGCGCCGCGGGAATCGCGCACCTGCCGGTCGATCTCGGTCACGCTGGCATTCAGCTCTTCCGCCGCCGATGCCACGGCCTGCGCATTCGCCGCCGCCTGTTCGGCCGCCTGCGAGACGGCCACCGCCTGATCGCGCACCGCCCCGACTTCGCCGGCCATGGTGGCGGCATTGTCCTGCAACGCCTGCGTTGCGACTTCGACGGCATCCATCACTGAGGTGACATCGCGTTCGAACTGGTCAGCCAGTCCGGCACGCTCCGCGCGCGCCTTCTGCTCCATGGCGATACGCTGTTCCGCCATCTGACTTTCCAGCGCGGCGGCGGCTTCGGCCTTGGCCTGCATCGCGGCACGCGCAGTGTTGATCACCTCGGCGCCGCGGCGGAACTCTCCCACCATGCCGCGCAGCAGGAAGGCGCGGTAATATTTGCCCTCGGCGGCATGGGTGAGCGACGCGCCGGCTTCGCGGATGAAAGCATCCGTGCGGTCGAGCAGCCGGTTGAGCGAGCGCAGCATGGGCGCCTCGGCGCCGTAATCAGCCGTATTGGTGATACGGACCGAAAGATCGCCGGATGCTGCGCGGTCGCAGACATTGCTGAGTGTTTCAAGCGCCTTCTGACGCTGGCTGGGACCGAACAGACTCATGGGACTGACTCTCTTCCTGACTTTGCGGAGACGGCGGCGTTACGCCGCCAGCGAGAAGACGAACTCGTCGTAGCTCTGGCCGCGCTCGGCCAGCAACTTCTGCAGCAATGCATATCCGGCGGCCTGGCCCTGCTTGCGATCGGCATGGCGGCGCTCCTCTTCCAGCAAGGCCCGATACAGCGGTTCGATCTGCTTGATGACGGCAGGATCGGGCCGGCGGCGATTGGAATGATAGCCCTCGATGCGCCCGTTTTTGTCGTAACTCGGCGTGACATGGGCCAGCACCCAGTAGTAATCGCCGCTTTTCGCCAGGTTCTTCACATAGGCAAAAATCTCGCGGCCATCGGTGATCACATCCCATAGCAGCTGGAACACGCAGCGCGGCATGTCGGGATGGCGCAGGATGCTGTGCGGCTGGCCGATCAGTTCTTTTTCTGAATACTGGCCGACGCGGCAGAACACATCATTGGCATACAGAATTCGGCCCTTGGTGTCGGTCTTGGACACAATGATTTCGTCATCGTCAAAGCTGCGTTCGGTCTGGGTCGGGGTCGGGCGAAACATAATTCAGCGGCCTGCGGGAGTGTTTCGGGGGGAGAGAATGGTGGTGGGTCGATATTGACCGCGCAGTTGTATCAATCTGTCGCGCACACCGACTTGATTTACCTCAAAGGCGACAGCCGGTCACATCGGGCAAAGCGCCGCAGGACGCTGCCGGCCCGCCCGGACGAGATTGCGGATTATGTGCGGATGGGCAGCGGGGAAAAGGCGGAACGGGCGGAAGATGGTGCCGGCGGAGGGACTCGAACCCCCGACCTCGACTTTACGAAAGTCTTGCTCTACCAGCTGAGCTACGCCGGCACGGCGCCCGTTGCTGCAGTCCCCGGGATATACTCAGGATATCCAAGCCGGTTGACCCGGCCGGACCGCGCGCGGAAAATACGGCCCGGCCGTCGGCTTGGCAAGCCGCAAGATCGGCCAAAATTCGGGCTGCCGGCCAAGCACTTGCTGCCGGGGGCGTCAATCCGTCGCCGGGGGGCGGCGAAGTGTGAACGGGACAGGATTTCGGGGGTAACGTTGCATCATGGC
>Ga0208492_1000242_pt1 | contig 53439 bp, 61 predicted proteins | sample Subbioar_CSW14AB_FD_184820 | JGI IMG/M metagenome (GOLD analysis project Ga0208492, IMG submission 184820) | Serpentinite rock and fluid subsurface biosphere microbial communities from McLaughlin Reserve, California, USA - CR12Mar_CSW14AB (SPAdes) | ecosystem: Environmental > Terrestrial > Deep... | reverse complement strand
TTTATCACCAATACGATATGCAAACAAATGGGAGGAAAAACAGAAAAATATTACCTTAGAAAACTCTAACTAAACGTGGCACTAAATTATGGGGAGCTTACAGTTGTAACAGGAAGAGGCTATTTATCTACTTATAAAGATTACTACTGGGATAGTAATTATCCACTAAGTTATCTTTTAGGATATTTTGTTTGTACAGTTTTATTTTCAACACTTTTATGGTTAAGTTCTAGAATAATTTGGTATTGGTCACTATTTCCTTTGAAGGAATTTGCAAATCTTTTTTTAACAACGCAGAAGTTATATATAAAGCCAGCACCTTTATTGGAAATTCTAAATGCAATTTATAAAACTGATAATAATCAGGTTGATGTAACTCAACAATTAATAGAAAGAGTAGTGGATAATACATTAGCGGTAAAGGCTACAAATGAATTAGCAGGTGATCCTCACCCAGGTGTTGTTAAAAAGCTCGTTGTTAAATATCGTTATGATAATAAAATATCAGAACTGAAAGTTAACGAAGGAGAAATTTTAAAGCTTCCACAATAAATCAAACCGATGAATGAAGATGAGGTAATAGAGCAGATTATCAAGACTTTTTCGGAATATAATTTAAGAGATATTCAAGAAATAAATAAGTATGAGCTTGATTTTACCATAGCTGAATTCATTCTTTGCAGCTGCTTTATAGACCAAATTAGTGGCTTTAGATATAATATTCGTAAAGTTGGTGAACGGTATTGTAAATTTGTAACAGATTATTTGCCTGCTTACAACCCCAATGAGTTATATAACGATTTGCGAAATAAGCTTGTTCATAACTACTCAATTGGTTCCTTTTATGGGGTAACGAGAAAAGCGCCCCAAATGCATCTAAAAGTAATTAACGGTATTACAGTTCTAAATCTAGAGAATTTTATAGGAGATTTAAAGCAGGCTCTCGATAAATATATTTTGGAATTAAAAGTAGATAATTCAGTTCGAGCAAATGCTTTAGCTTGGTACAATAAGCACAAAATCTTTTCTTTTTAACTAATTATTTTACCAAAAACTTTGAACTTCAAATAACTTAATTCCAACCCCTAAAAGTTTAAGAATGTGATACTTTGGGTAGTAAATTTTATAGCATTTTTTAATACTCGGTGGACATACTGTTTTGTTGTTTCCACCTTCTTTCTAGTTCATTTATAATTACTGACAGTAGCTCATCTGAATACATTTCACCCTCTATAAGTTTCCAATTCACTTTTCCTTTCTTTCCCGTAGCATTTAAATAAGGAATATTATTCTGTAATACAATATGCCTATTCCTACCCCATACTTTTACTCTAGTTATCTGATCGGATTGGTAAACGGTCTCACACCTCAAATTAAGAATTTTTGATTTATAATAGATTTTTAAGGGCTGTTCCATTTATCTAAAATACTAAAAAATTTAGCATTCCTATTCAGTCAATGTAATCCTATAGAATAAAACTGACTGACTATTGTAATACTGGGAGTTCCTCGTATTCAAACTCTTCTGTAGGATCAGGCTGTATTTTGAAGTCCTTTTTTATTGACCAAGCAGACATTTCCTCACTATCATATTGGAAGGAGGCAATTTGAGTAATTCTATCCTGCGATAAACCATCTTTTATCCACTCAATGGCTAAATCTTCAGGAAGTATAGTAGGCATCCTTTTTTTGACGTTATGTACTTGTTCCATCAAATCATTAGCCTTTGTAGTAACTATAGAAAATGTATCAATGGTTTCACCTGTTTCTTTATCTGTCCAAGGTTGCCATATACCTGCAAGGAAGAAGTATTGTTTATCCGGTAATGATATATAGTAGGGATAAGTTATATCCTTTTTAGAATCCTCAGGTTTATAATGACGCCACTCATAAAATCCAGATACGGGTATTAAACACCTTCTTTTTAGAGCAGCGTCCTTATACATTTTACTTTCAAATAACCTTTCACAAGTAGCATTTAAAGTGGTGAATTTTTTACGACTTTCTTTTACTTGTTCCCAATTATTGACCCAACTAGGTATAAACTCCCAATGAGCATATTCAATATCCCAATCCTGACCACCCATTTTAGGCTTTATTATAGGCCAGTCGGAATAATCAAAACCATTAGCATGTCTACGGATTTTATTGAGTTTTTTCAATTCCTTTTTCCTTTCCTTCAATTCAATAATCTCAATTTCCTCCATTCCAATATGATTACACATATAACATGATTTATACAGTAATATACAAAAGATAGAAATATCCATTAAATCAATGGTAGTACTTCAATTACCTGATTTAATCATTCAAATGAGGAACTTATTAATTGCTTTTCCTCTCTTTCTAGTTTGGCATATTCGGCATTTACAGCACTTTTATGCCACATCCATAGTATTTCTTTCATCTCTGATTGGGTATAATCCTGAGCTAATTCTTTCAGGATAAGAGTTGGATTTTCTTTTTGTTGTTCAGTCAGTGTAAGAGAATAGTTCATAATTAGTTTTTACCGAAAATAGTAACCAATCCATTCTACATATAGAGTATATATACCTGATTTTACTTGTGTTTCCTCTTTAAAAAACATGGAACAGTTAACACAGTTATCCGAAATCTGTATTAGTTACAGACCTACCATTTATCCAGCTCAAGAATTGAAAAGCAGTAAGGATGTTTATGCAGTCCTAAAACAATTCTTTCCACCAGAAACTATCCAATTACAGGAAATGTTTGTTGTTATTTACCTGAATAATAACAATAAAATTATAGGGGTTTATAGGCACTCTGTAGGCTGTATAAATTCTACTATGGTGGATGTTAGGCTAATACTAGGAACAGCCCTTAAATCAGCTGCTACAGCTATTATTTTAGCTCATAACCACCCCTCAGGAAATCTTACACCATCTGAGCATGATAAGAGGTCTACAGAAAAGGTAAAACAGGGAGGATTATTAATGGATATCAAAGTAATAGACCACATTATTCTTACAGCGGACGGATACTACAGTTTTGCTGATGAATGGGTACTTTAAGAATTGAACTCAAATTTTAGCAGATCCTGTGGCTTAACATCTAGGGATTTAGCAAGTACATAAAGGGTTGAAATCGTAGGATTTGCAATACCTCTTTCAATTCTAGCTATCTGTGAGTATTCAATATCAGCCTCAAAAGCTAAGTCCATCATTGTCAATCCCTTCTTTTTCCTGAGTTTCCTCAGGTTTTCTCCAAAGGCGATACAATATTCAGGATTTTTGATTTTACTCACATTTGCAATGTGGCATAAATGCTATATTTTCAGTATGGCTTTTATGCCATATCTGGTATTTTTTCAAACAAGATCATTTATAAGTAAAACAACTGAATATGCGAGTTAATATAAGAACTATCTCATTTGTAAAACCTTCATTCCCCCCAATAACCCAAGAAGAATATCTACTTGCTAAAGAGAAAATTAAACTAAACCCAGAATATTCAATGGATCCAGAAGGGGAGCAGAGTCTATTTACTGATGAACAAAAAAATAACTTCAAAATCTTCATTAAAGTATTAGCTCTTTCCTTATTAACTCTTTTTTGGACTATAGATATCTTTATGTGTATACTAATGCTTGGTGGACTATACTTTCTTATTCTTATGATTAGTTCATCAATGTCTGAGCAAGGGACTTATGTTAGAGATAGAAATAGTTACTTTTTAAGATTAAAAACACTAATAATGAATTCTGAAAATTATCAAGAGTTTTTAAAAAAGAATAAAGACTTATGAAAAGAAATTATTACAACATTCTAGGATTAGAAAATTTTGAAAGTAACACTTCGATCATTGAAAATAAGTTTAAGCAAATACCTACACCTTCAAGTGAAGAAATTGAGGCTTATCATGTACTAAAGAATAAAAATACTAAAGATCATTACGATTTAATTTTATTGAATAGGGAGGATAAATTATTTGATTTTAAGTCAATCAATAATAATGTTGATAATATCCTTAATATTTCTGTGAACAAACTAGAAAAAGTAGCAATTAATAGTACTTCAATATTCATTATAATATTTATCTTTTTAGTATTGTTAGCATTAGTATTTGCAATTTCTACCCAACTCTAGTATTCTATAAAAAACAATAAATAATTATTTATTTATGATGAAATATATAATCACCTTAGGTTATTTAAGTTTACTAATTTCCTGTACAAATAACGAATCTTTAAGGGAAAAAGAACTTAAGTTAAAAGAAAAAGAGTTGGAAATTCGAGAAAAAGAAATTGAGCTTGCAAAATCCGAATCAAATAAAGAGAAAGTTGTTTCAAATAATTCTGTTACTGAACCTTCACATAGTCCATCTAAGGAAATAAAGACCAAATATGTATACATAGTTTGCACAACCGATGAACCAATACTTAAAGTAGTTCAAAAACCAATTGAAGATAGGTTTAAGGAATATTTAAAGGATATTCAGACTTTGCCTAGTAAATCTGTTGTATGGGAAACCAAATCTTATACTTCAGATATTATCAAGGTTCAGAACTATAATGAAGATGACAAGTTTATCATCCAAGACAAGTTTAAATCTAATATTTTACTTGGAGCTTCTCAAAGAGACTTTAAAGTTCATGTTGAAATTGCAAATCCAGATTTAGAAAAATTATATGTAACCAGAATAACTGGCTGTAAAAGTTTTGTCTTTGACTCGTATAAAGAAGCTAGTATACATTTGTCAAAATGATAGTTTTTAATAATTCAATGGGACTTCTCCAAATTTAAATGCTTCTTCAAATAAGGGGTGATTTTCAAATTGACTTCTCATTTGTCCTATTATTTCACCTTCAAAATTTCCATCATAAAGAGGTTCAGAATAGTACCCCATAGAATAACAGACTTGTAAAAGTTCTTTATACAGGCTTGCAGAGGGTAAAGTACACATCTCAACATTTTGATGTGTATCTGTGGTTGCTGAAATATGAAATACGGCTTGTTCTAAATCATTATCAAAATATATCTCTACTGAATCAATAGTCCAGTTATTCCTAACAGTTATTTCGTTATAACAATAAAGTGTATATTCTCTGAAACTTCTAAAAAAATCCTGTGTCATAATCAGTTTTGATACATTCTTAATTTTACATTTCAAAGAATATATCAATATTTAAATTCTATTAATTTAATTCTGCTTCCATTTCTAACATGAGTAATAAAATATCAGCAAAACTGAATATTTCATGAATGGGTTTATGTTGAAAGGATGTTGTCACAATTATCCCATTCCAATCAATGTCAGGCGTTTTCAAATTTTTAAAAAAAATCTTTCCATTATGTGATAATGCATTTCTCACAACCCATCCCATTCTCCATACCCCAGACCATTTTGAATAATCTGAACCAAATTTATTTATAGCATAATTCAAATTATTTTCATAAAAAGTTACAAAATACGGTGTGATTATATAATTAATTGTTTGCTTTAAAGCATCAGTATATGTCTCATATCTTACCGTCGGAGGTGATTTTTTTTCTACTGTTAAAGTTATTTGATCAGGCTTCCTGTTTATTAGAACAGCCTCAATAGGGCCATAGAGTGGTAACCTAACCATTTTTCCAGTGGATAATCCTTCCGCTACTAAGTAATCACCTGGATTATAGTTTGCTTTACCGCTGTGTTTATACTCCATAGAAAGGCTTAAAGCTGCCATTACAATTATCAAGCTATCTATTTCAGAATAACATCTACTGCTTTTAGAAATTATTATCTCTTCCATTTTTATAAGTTTGTAGTTTGTCAAATTGAAGATATAATAGCTAGTCAGTCAGTCAAAATCCTATAGGTATTGTGAATAAATATTAATTAACCAATTTGGGTATCATTTGGGTAACAGAGTTCTTTAACATGGGAAGGAGGAAAATGTAAACTACTCATTTACAGTATAGTAACTGAATATTATGGGGTTTACTAAGCTTGCATGGCATGCAAGAGGTCGTCGGTTCGACCCCGATATTCTCCACAGAAAGGTTGCACATTCTGCAACCTTTTTTATTCCTACAATTACTTGTTTAGTTGGCTTGAGCGTCCCGATGCTATCGGGAAGGCCACCGGTTCGAATCCGGTATTCTCCACAGTAAAGGTTGCAAATCTGAAACCTTTTTTTGTATTAAACTTTTGTTGTCTAGGGCGTTTCGGCGGTAATCTGTAAGCCACCAATGAAAATCTGATATTCTTCACCTAACTACTAAGTTTTTGTTTTTTTTCAGGCTTATGATAACATTGAGTTTGATGTAACTTCATTCTATGAAGAAATATTTAATGTTTGCTGCGCTATCATTGTCGAGTTGTTTCAATTTATATGCACAATCTATCATCGTCGGAACCTTTAATATCCGCTACGATAATCCACGTGATTCCGGCAATTTATGGGTGGACAGAAAAGCCTATGTTGCCTCTCTCATTCGTTTTCATGATTTTGATGTTTTCGGTACACAGGAAGGATTGAAACACCAACTGGATGACATACAACAACAGTTGCCCCAGTATGAACGATATGGTATTGGGAGAGATGATGGAGCAACCCAGGGAGAGTATTCAGCTATTTTTTATAAGAAAGATAAATATCAACTGATCAAAAGCGGTGATTTCTGGTTATCTGAAACACCCGATAAACCCGGCTTTGGATGGGATGCACGCATCAATCGTATTTGCTCATGGGTGCAGCTGAAAGACAAAGCAAGCGGACAATCTTTTTTCTGCTTCAATGTTCATTTTGATCATCAGGGTGTGGTAGCAAGAAAGGAGAGTAGTAAATTATTATTGTCAAAGATGCAATCAATCAGTGGTAAAGAACCTGTCATTATAACCGGCGACTTTAATGGTGATCATACCACTGAATGGTATCAAACCCTTGCCAACTCGGGAATCATAAGAGATAGTTTTCGTGAGGTGCAATATCCATATGTGAATAATGGTAGTTTTCAGAATTTCGGTCGAAATTTTAATACCAATGATATCATCGATCATATTTTCATCTCCTCTCATTTCAATACTAAACGATGGGGTGTATTGACGGATTCTTATTCCGGTAAGTTTCCTTCGGATCATTTTCCCATACTGACCGAATTACACTGGAAAAAATAAATCAACCTTTTCCATGTAATAAAGCGTCCAAACGCACTACTAATTGATTACATTAGTTGTGAAATCAAAATTGCTGAATTATGGAATTTCTTACCAATTACGGATGGATCATTGTAGTGATCCTTTTAGGATTTTTATCGCTGGTAACTGTTAATCAGGGTACCATCGCTGTACTTACCATGTTTGGTAAATACAGAAGAATACTGAGACCCGGTTTGAATATCAAAATACCGATTCTTGAACAGGTATTCAAAACAGTAAGTATCCAGAACCGTTCTGTTGAACTGGAGTTCCAGGCAGTAACCATTGATCAGGCAAATGTGAATTTCAAAAGCATGTTACTGTATTCTGTATTGAACCAGGATGAAGAAACCATCAAAAATGTGGCTTTCAAATTCATCAGTGATCGAGACCTGATGCAAGCTTTGATTAGAACTGTAGAAGGTAGTATTCGTTCTTATGTAGCTACCAAACGTCAGGCTGAAATATTATTACTCCGTAGAGAAATCGTGGAATTCGTAAAAGAACAGATTGATATTTCACTCGAAGATTGGGGTTATCATTTACAGGATCTTCAAATCAATGATATCACTTTTGATGCGCGTATCATGGAGAGTATGAGTAAAGTAGTAGCGAGTAATAACCTCAAGGCCGCAGCCGAAAATGAAGGTCAGGCTTTATTGATCACCAAAACCAAAGCTGCCGAGGCAGAAGGTAATGCCATTAAAATTGCAGCTGAAGCCGAAAGAGAAGCGGCTCGTCTCCGTGGTCAGGGTGTGGCATTGTTCAGACAAGAAGTAGCAAGGGGTATGAGTCAGGCCGCAGAACAAATGAAACAAGCCAATCTGGATACCAATGTCATTCTCTTCAGCATGTGGACAGAAGCTGTTAAAAACTTTGCTGAATATGGCAAAGGAAACGTCATCTTCCTCGATGGCAGCGCCAACGGTATGGACAGAACCATGCAACAGATCATGGCGATGATGAAGATGAAAGAGAGTTCTTAGTCAGTAGACCATAGTCCATAGACCATGGTCCATGGACTATGGTCTATTGTTAATGCCTCGTGAAATCAACCGCTTCGCCCTCACTGATGTGCAAAAGCTTTCCTAAAAAGCGCGAGAGAATTAATTTTATTCACATGCACACCTTTCTTTTGTGTTAGGGTCTAATTTTAGCCTAACCCAAATCATTAGGTATGTTCTATTTTCTGCAGATTGATAGTTTACAACAGGCAGCAGGTACGGTAGCAGCAGCAGCGGAAAAAATATCCATGTGGAGTTTATTACAGAAAGGCGGTTGGATCATGTATCCACTGTATGGCTTGCTGGTAGCAGCCATTTTTGTATTTGTAGAAAGACTCATGGCTATTCGCAAAGCTTCACGTATTGAACCCAATTTCATGAATATTATCCGTGACAATATCATGTCGGGTAATGTGCAGGCTGCCAGAAATCTTGCGAAGAATACCAATAATCCGGTTGCTAGGATGATCGATAAAGGAATTCAGCGTATTGGCAAACCGTTGGATGCTATCGAAAAGAGCATGGAAAACGTAGGTAAGCTCGAAATGTATAGCATGGAGCGCAACCTGAATATTTTGTCTTTGATTGCTGGTATTGCACCTATGTTTGGTTTCTTGGGAACCATTGTAGGGATGGTTCAACTGTTTTATGGCATTGCTTCTACCGGAGAATATACACTGAATACCATCGCCGGTGGTATCTATACCAAGATGATCACTTCAGCCACAGGTTTGATTATTGGATTGATTGCTTATGTGGGACATAATTTCCTGAGTACACAGATCGATAAAACAGCCAATAAAATGGAAGCTGCCAGTGCAGAATTCATCGACATTCTTCAGGAGCCTACACGTTAATTTGAACATCGGTAAAGTCAGTATATGAACATCAGAAAAAGATTAAGAACACATCCCGAAATGCATACAGGTGCACTGAATGATATCCTGTTCATTCTGTTATTGTTCTTTCTGATCGTTTCCACACTTGCCAATCCGAATGTGATCAAAGTTTCTAACCCTAAAGCCAAGAGCGATACCAAGTCTAAGCAAACGGTAGTCATCACCGTTGATAAAGATCAGAATCTGTATATCGGTTCTCAAAGAACAACTTTGGAACAACTAGAGCCTGAGTTGAAAGCCTTTTTATCTAAGGAGACAGAAAAACCTTCTGTAGTCATCAATGGCGATAGCACTTCGCATTTGGGTACAGCTATTAAAGTCATGCAAGTGATCAAAAAATTGGGTGCAACGCCGGTAATGGCCGTGGATAATTCCGGACAGTAATCTATTGTACTAAAGTTGCCATGATCATGCGATCATTGCCATGTAGATCCTTTCTTAAAATAGGTTGATATCCCATTTCTTCTAATAACGTACATACTTCTTTTCCGAGTAGTTGATTGATTTCAAAGAATAGTTGACCATTCTTTTTTAGATGTGAAAGTCCAAATGATGCAATTTTCCGATAAAAAATCAATGCATCTTCATCCGGAACAAACAAAGCAACATGTGGTTCGTGATCTACTACGTTCGCCGACATGCTGTCCTTTTCTGATTTTTTGATATAAGGTGGATTGCTAATAATGATATGGTAGTCTGGTAGATTAGACCACAATGATTCATTCAAAAAATCCATCCTCATAAATTCAATAGCTACCTGATTCAACGTAGCATTTTGTTGGGCTACTTCTAACGTATCATCACTCACATCAATTGCTGTTAGCTGCCAAAGTGGAAACTCTTTTTTCAAAGTGATGGGAATACAAGCGCTACCTGTTCCAATATCTAGGACTTTTTGAGGCTCGGGGTTGGCAGTAGCTTTGATCCATTCAATAAGTTCTTCGGTTTCCGGACGGGGTATGAGGGTGTGTTCATTCACGATAAACTTCATTCCCCCAAACCAGGCTTCCCCTAATGCATATTGAATAGGTCTATTATTCAGTAATGAAGTGACCATGCTCAAAAGACGATCTTCTTGCTCAACAGAAAGTTCTTGATGTTTATGAATCATCCTATCCGTCTTATTCATACCCGTAAGATGCTCTAACACCATATGAGTGATGCTGGCAGCTTCCCTTGGCTCATACAGCGCAGCCAATTGCTGAATAAGTTGATCTTTGGCCGATTCAATGGTCATGCTGCAATGTTAAGCACCATTTGGCTATTTTTGTCTATTCCTTATGTCTGATCTTCATCAAGAGTACATGTTTCGTTGTCTGGAGTTGGCTCGCCATGGTGCCGGCTTTGTATCACCGAATCCAATGGTTGGGGCCGTACTCGTGTACCAGAACAGGATCATAGGTGAAGGCTGGCATCAAATCTATGGAGGTCCTCATGCCGAAGTCAATTGTATTCGTTCCGTAAACCAAGCAGATGAATACCTCATACCCGACTCAACACTCTATGTGTCTTTAGAACCTTGTGCTCATTTTGGTAAAACACCACCCTGTAGCCACCTGATCATTGAAAAAAAGATCCGTAAAGTAGTGGTGGCCTGTAGTGATCCTTTTGAAGCGGTAAATGGAAAAGGGATTCAGTTACTACAACAAGCCGGTATTGAAGTGTTGACCGGTGTATTGGAAAAAGAAGCAATGGATTTGAACAATCGATTTTTTTGTTTCCATCAACGAAAACGTCCTTATATCATTCTGAAGTGGGCGCAAAGCAGCGATGGTTTTATCGCCGGCATTTCAGATGATCGATTATTGATAACCCATGAACAAACCAATCGTCTTGTTCATCGATGGAGAAGCGAAGAAGCTGCTATTTTAATTGGTACAGAAACAGCGATCAAGGATAACCCTTCACTTACCAACAGGTATTGGTTAGGTAGATCACCTTTGCGATTGGTTATTGACAAACATTTACGATTACCTGATAATCTTATCATGTTTCGTGATGGTAATCCGGTGATTATTTTCAATGAGCAAAAGAATGATCAACAAGGGGAGCTTAGATTTGTGAAAATCAATACTGATCAGTCTTTTATTGATCAACTATTTGTTTACTGTTATCAAAACGGTATTCAAAGTATTTTAGTTGAAGGTGGAGCAAAGTTGTTACAATCATTTATAGATGCAGATCAATGGGACGAAGCTCGTATCATTACGAATACAACTTTACAAGTAGGTTCCGGGCTGGCAGCTCCAATGATCAAAAACCCTACTATGTTCCATTCTTTTAGAAGTATGACCGATCAGATCAATATGTTTATCCACCCAAAAAACAAGAAAACGAAATGATCTATTTGATCGGAAGTATAGTGTTAACCAGTTATCTCACGCTTTCCTTTAAAGCTTGTGAAAAATATGGGGTGAATGTTTTTCAAGCCATTGTATTCAATTATATCACTTGTGTGATTACAGGGAGTATCATAAATGGGGCTTTTCCTATACATATGGAAAATATACAAACCCCTTGGTTTGGTTGGGCCATGATTATGGGAGTGATGTTTGTGAGCATATTTAATATTGTGGCCATCACTGCACAAAAAAATGGAGTGGCTGTGGCTTCTGTAGCCAATAAACTGTCGCTTATTATCCCCGTAATCTTATCGGTATATCTTTACCAAGAAACCGTAGCGGGCTGGAAAGCAGTGGGAGTGGGGCTTGCATTAGTAGCAGTAGTATTGACCTGTTATACAAATGCTGAAAAGGGGCATACTGCTCAAAAAAATAAATGGGTGTACTTGCTTCCATTGGTATTATTCATCAGTAGTGGTTTATTGGATGCATTGATCAATCATGTTCAATTGACTTATGTGACTGCAGAAAATAATAATGACTACCTAGTCAGTTCTTTCTTCTCAGCAGCTACGATTGGATCATTGCTTTTACTCATCCAGTTGATTCGAAGAAAGCAAGTATTTGTTTGGAAAAATCTGCTAGCCGGAATGCTGATTGGTATACCCAATTATTTTTCTATCTGGTGTTTGGTTCATTTTTTACAAGAAAGTCCTTGGCAAACCAGTGCCAGTATTCCAGTCAACAACATGGGTATTGTATTGTTTAGTGCAGTGGTTGCTTGGATTTTATTTAAAGAACGATTGACAAAGATCAACTGGTTAGGAATATTATTATCATTAGTGGCTATTTATTTAATTGCATTTGGAGATCAGTTATGACAATGATGGAAAACGAATATTATCAAACCATTGATAGACAAGGATTCGCTGAGTTCAAGGATCGTGGCAGCCGTTTCCTGGCTTATGCTTTTCCCATGAGTACGCCGGATGATTTTAAACAACAATTGCAATTACTGAAAAAAGAACATCCCAAAGCCGTACATCATTGTTTTGCTTATCGATTGGGGTTAGATGGTAATCAGTTCAGGGTAAGTGATGATGGTGAACCCTCCGGCTCTGCGGGAAAACCTATTTTAGGTCAAATCGATAGTAAAGAATTAACAGATACGGGGGTTATTGTGGTGAGGTATTTTGGAGGTACTTTATTGGGTGTGCCCGGACTCATCAATGCTTACAAATCGTCGGCTTCCATGGCTTTGCAGATGATTCCGGTGATACAAAAGCCCATTGAAATCATCTATGATGTGAATTTTGATTATACGACCATGAATGAAGTCATGATGGTTGTCAAACAATTCAATTGTACTGTGATTCATCAGGAGATGCAGTTGTTTTGTTTACTCAAAATCGGGATACCGAAAAGTAGATTGGAAGAAGTGTTATACAGATTTAAAGAGCTGCATACGGTAACAATACAACAATCAAAATAGTCAGGCTTTTCCTGTTAATTGATAGACCCAAAGCCCTATTACTTCTTTGATTAAGTGAGTCCAATCTTTTAAAAGTTTGGCATCAGGAATCAATGTATCGTCAATTGAAAAATACTCATCTACTACTTTAAAGTCGGCAGCGTAACTATCAAACCGGATCCCCGCTTTTTTAAATACAGCCTCAGATCTTCTCATGTGTAAGGCAGATGTGATAAGTAATGAAGGAGTGCTTATGTTTAAGGAATCTACTATTCGTTTACTGAATATCGCATTCTCATAAGTATTTCTGGAATCAGGCTCCACGATGATATCCTGCTCAGGAATATTATTATTAACCAGCATTTCTTTTAAGAATACCGCTTCGGGTTTGTAGGTATGCAGCAATGATCCACTACCTCCGGTCACAAGAATTTTTTTGATTTTTCCGGTATGATAAAGTGTTGCAGTTTGTATGAATCGATCTGCTGCTGATCCAAAGAAACCTTGATCTCTAGTATCAAAATTGACCATACCGGTTAGAAGAATACCCAATTCATAATTTTTCATTTGTGATAACGCTTTGGAGTCTGCTTGCCAGCATTTGTTGGCTTTTTTATACAACCATGGATTGCTAAAGACCAAAGTAATCAAAACAGTCATCAAGATTAATCTGCGTTTGAGTCTTGCTGATTTCACAAAATAAATACTGATCAATAAGAGGATGATCCAATTGAAGGGTATTAAAAGAAAATAAAGCAGTTTCGAGAGGATGAAAAACATAGGCAACATTAAAAGACCGATTGAGGAATATCAATCGGTCTTTATTTCGTTTATTTTTTAAAACGATCACTAACGATCAGTTCCTTGCTTCCGGTTGTGTATTTGTAAAATCCTTCTCCGGATTTTACGCCTAGTTTACCTGCAGTCACCATATTCACCAAAAGTGGACAAGGTGCATATTTCGGATTGCCGAATCCTTCATGCAGTACCTGAAGAATGCTTAAGCAAACATCTAATCCAATAAAGTCTGCGAGTTGTAGAGGTCCCATTGGATGTGCCATTCCTAGTTTCATGATGGTATCAATGGCTTCTACATCTGCAATGCCTTCATACAAACTACAGATTGCTTCATTGATCATGGGCATTAAAATCTTGTTGGCGATAAATCCCGGATAATCATTCACCACACAAGGAACTTTACCCAATGTTTTACTAAGTGTTACAATCGTATCCGTGATATCTGTTGTAGTAGCATAACCGTTAATGATCTCTACCAATTTCATCACCGGAACAGGATTCATAAAATGCATTCCGATTACCTTTTCGGGTCTCTTAGTAACAGCAGCAATTTTGGTAATAGAGATAGAAGAAGTATTGGATGCAAGAATGGTATGTGCAGGAGCTGCTTCATCAATCATTTTGAAAATATTCAGTTTCAATTCCACATTTTCGGTAGCGGCTTCTACTACCAGATCAGCTTGTGAAACTCCTTTTTTCAAATCTGTTGCTGTTTGAAGTCTTGCTAGTGTTGCTGTCTTTTGTTCTTCCGTTAAAGTGCCCTTAGCGATTTGGCGGTCTAGATTCTTTGAAATGGTTTGTACTGCTTTTTCCAATTGAGCTGCATTCACATCGATGAGCTGAACAGAAAACCCATTTTGAGCAAATACGTGCGCTATTCCATTACCCATGGTTCCGGCACCGATCACACTAACATTCGTAACTGGCATATTCAATCGTTTTAAGTATGCGCAAAAGTAAAGCCGCTATCCGTAACGAAAGAAAATCTGTTGAAAAAACAAGCAATAAAGCTGAAATATTAGTCTTTGCGTTTAAAATCCCCTCTTTTCCAGGCCTTAATAAAATCAGCCCAAGCCGCAGGATTTAGGATATTCATCGGAGGTAATTGTCCGGAATAGTAGTATTTATTCGCCTGCTGTCTCAATTGGTAATTGATGGCTTCTCTTCCATCGGCAGGCAAGCTATTGATCAGAATTCGACGTTGAGCCTCATCCGTATTCTTTCTGGCGATCTCATATGCGTCGTCAGCGATCTTCATGTTCACAAAATCACGTTCAAATTGCTCTCTGGTGGGGCGAGGTTTTAGGATGGTTGCAGGCAAATAAGCCGTATCACTCACCAATAATTGGATCACACTGTACTGATTATCGGGCAGATCGCGGGGAATCTCAATGCTTCTATTCTTGAATCCAACACAGGAAAATGTAATACGATCGCCTTTGAGTACAGCAATAGAGAAAACCCCGTCAGGATTGGTAATGGTACCTCTTCCTTTTCCTTCTACAATAATGCTAGCGGATGGAATCGCCATTAAACTATCAGCTGTCATTACCACGCCATACAGTTGTACCACTGAATCTCGGTATTCATTTCGCTGTGACATCGCTTTTCCGATGGTCAGCAAAAAGAAGGCAGTAACAACAGATAATCGTAGAAATATTTTCATCACGGTAAAAATACAAATGGTTTTCCCAAAATCGACAACAACCAGCCATGCAGATTGTTGAAAACTCACCTTAATTCTGACAAAGTAAGGTTGCGAGCGGTTAACTTTGCAGCCAAATTGATTTTTTAACAAAAACTTGCGTGATGACAGAAGCGGCTATACTGAGTGCACTGAGTAATGTACAAGAACCTGATCTGGGAAAAGATTTGGTGACTTTGAATATGGTGAAAGATATTCAGATCAAGGATAAAGAAGTGAGCTTTACGATTGTACTGACAACACCTGCTTGTCCGATGAAAGATATGATGCGTACAGCCAGTGAAAACGCTGTTAAATTGTTGGTAGACAAAGAAGCAAAAGTGACGGTGAATTTCACATCCAATACTTCATCTACCCGTAAGGATAATCAACAAGTGTTATCGGGTGTCAAAAATATTATTGCGGTAGTAAGTGGTAAAGGTGGTGTTGGGAAAAGTACAGTATCTGCTAACCTTGCACTTGCTTTAGCAGAAGGAGGTGCATCCGTAGGTTTGATGGATGCAGATATTTATGGACCAAGTGTACCCATTATGTTTGGCGTTCGCGGTGAGCGTCCAATGATGAAAGAAGTAAATGGAAAAGGAATGATCATTCCTTTGGAAAAATATGGGATCAAACTGATGAGTATTGGTTTATTGGTTGATGAAAAAAATGCAGTGGTTTGGCGCGGACCAATGGCGAGTAGCGCTATTCGTCAGTTTGTGACAGATGTAGATTGGGGAGAATTGGATTACCTCGTCATTGATATGCCACCAGGAACCGGAGATATTCATCTTACACTGATGCAAACCGTACCTGTGACAGGTGTGATCATTGTAACAACTCCACAAAATGTAGCATTGGCAGATGCGAAAAAGGGTATTGCTATGTTTGGACAGGCACAAATCAATGTTCCTATCATAGGTTTGGTAGAGAATATGGCTTATTTCACTCCGGCAGAATTGCCCCAAAACAAATATTATCTGTTTGGAAAAGATGGCGGTAAGAATTTAGCAGAAGAATATGATTTGCCTTTCCTCGGACAAATTCCTTTGGTACAGGAAATAAGAGAAGGGGGCGATTTGGGAACACCTGCTATGGTCGGAAATGAAGAGGTAAGTAAAAATGCACTTCGTCAATTTGCGGGCAATGCAGTTCGTAATATCGCGATCAGGAATGCCGGTGCCCCCAAAACGCAAACTGTTCAGGTAACTGAATGATGCTGATTCGTTCATAATGGTATGAATGGTACATCTGAACGGGTGAGGTGCAATAATTTTGTTTGAAACCTAAATCAGATCCGTCGTATGTACCATCTTCCCAGTTATCAGGAAAAGAATCAAGATGAAATCATTGCATTCATCAAAGCCCATCCTTTTGCAACTTTAATTGGAGTATCGGCTTCAAACGAGCCGGTAGCTACACAACTTCCAATCTTAATAAAGGAAAGAGAGGGTGTTCTTTACTTGCAAGGTCATTTCATGAAGCAAACGGATCATCACCAAGCTTTTTTGCAAAATGACCATGTACTGGTGTTGTTTTCAGGTCCACATGCATATGTTAGCGCAAGCTGGTATGAAAATAAGAAGCAGGCATCTACCTGGAATTATATGACCGTTCATGCTCGCGGGAAAATGCATTTACTCAGCGACGAAGCATTACCTACAATGTTGGAAGAGTTAACGGCTCATTTTGAACAAAACCCTTCTTCTCCTTCACAGTACAAAGAACTTCCTGAAGATTATATTAGTCGTTTATCAAAAGCGATTGTAGCATTTGAGATTAAATTATTGCAAACAGATGCTGTTTTTAAGTTGAGTCAGAATAGGGATGAGCAAAGTTTCGATAATATTGTGTCTAAACTCAGTTCTGGTAATTGGGAAGAGAAAGCAGTAGCAGAAGAAATGAGTAAACGCAAACAACAATTCTTTAGATCATGAATAAAGCTTGGATGCTGATACTGTTACTCTCTTGCTTTTCCGCAAAAAATAATCAAACGAAATTATCTTCATTCGATAAACAGGGACATCGCGGATGTAGAGGGCTCATGCCGGAAAATACCATTCCTGCCATGCTCAAGGCCATTGACTTGGGTGTTACAACTTTGGAAACAGATGTAGTGATTACAGCAGACCAACAAGTGATATTGAGCCATGAACCTTTTTTTAGTCATGATATCACCACAAAACCTGATGGAACTTATGTAACTGCTGAAGAAGAAAAAAAGCTGAATATTTTTCAAATGGATTATGCCACTGTTCGCAAGTATGATGTTGGATCAAAGACCTTCTCTCGTTTCCCAAAACAACAAAAAATAGCTGCCTATAAGCCTTTATTATCTGAGATGATTGATTCTGTACTGGCATATTGTACGAAAACAGGAAAACCTATACCGGCCTTTAATATTGAAACCAAATCTCAGCCTGCTACAGATGGTATATATCATCCTGCTCCAGCCTTATTTGTTGACCTGATCATGGAAGTGATCCAACGTAAACAAATACAAGAGAAAACCACCATTCAGTCTTTTGACATTCGTACACTCCAATACCTGCATCAAAAATATCCATCCATTCCAACCGCCTTATTGATTGAAGGAAATCATCCTCAAACATTTGCGCTTCAATTAAAGGAGCTAGGTTTTGTTCCTACTATTTATAGTCCTTCTTTTTCATTAGTGACACCTTTGTTGGTAAAGCAATGCAGGGATTTGGGTGTTAAGCTGATTCCATGGACTGTGAATGATCGAACCAAGATCCAGGAACTGCGTACATTGGGGGTTGATGGGATCATTACAGATTTTCCTGACCTTTTTTAGGCTGTGTGCATGCTCTTTGTAAAATTCTTATTAAGTTAGACGCAAATAATGCACCATGAAAAAATTAATATTTGCTCTTTTATTTGTTTTTAGCACATTAATAGTACAAGCACAATTGGTGGCATTTGGGATAGAGTCTAGAGGAGGTGGCAATGTTAATTCAGCTGCTTCAAGAATGTCGCCTCAGAAAAATATCGTTGAAAATTTAGGTTCATCAGGAGAACATACCAGTCTTGTAATGGCCATCCAATCAGCAGATTTAATTGAATTGTTACAAAAGCAAGGGCCCTATACTTTTTTCGCCCCTTCCAATGAATCTTTTACCAAACTGATGCAGGGAAACATCAGTTCAACGGATGAGGACAAGAAAAAATTAAACCGTTTGATCAAAAGTCATATCGTTTCAGGAAGACTTGATGCGAATGCATTGATAAAAATGATCAAAGAAGCAGATGGCACTGCATCACTTACAACATTATCGGGGGATGTCTTACAGGTAACCAAAAAAGGGAAAAAAATTCTTTTGACCAATCCACAAGGAAAGCAATCTGCCATTGTTTTGCGGGATAATGAACAAAACAATGGACTGATACATATCATAGATAAAGTACTTACGCAATAAAGAAACCAACATATTCAATGATAAGGCCTCATTTTTATGAGGCTTTTTTTATTCATAAAAACCAATTGATAACATGTGTCGTATATGGTCTGTACAACAAACAAAAATTAAATCAACAGATTATGAAAAAGATTTTTTTTATTCTTTGCACCATTCTAGGTACACAATTCGCAATGTCTCAGGAAAAAACAGTAGAAGTAGGTGGAGCACCCATGTATCCTTCCAAAAATATTGTTGAAAATGCTGTGAATTCAAAAGAGCATACCACATTAGTGGCTGCTGTAAAAGCTGCAGGTTTAGTTGAAACACTGCAAAGTGCTGGTCCATTTACCGTATTTGCACCTACCAATGCTGCTTTTGGAAAGTTGCCAGCAGGAACAGTAGAAACTTTGGTGAAACCAGAGAATAAAACAACCCTTACCAAAATTCTAACTTATCATGTGGTAGCCGGAAAATATGATGCCGCGGCCATTGCTCAGTTGATCAAAGAAGGAAAAGGTACAGCCGTATTGAAAACAGTTGCGGGTGGGTCATTAAAAGCTTCTATGAAGGGTAAAAAATTGATCTTAACAGATGAAAAAGGATCTACTGCTGAAGTAACTATCAGTAATGTATATCAAAGTAATGGGGTGATACATGTCATTGATAGCGTTGTTCTCCCAGGATAAAAATATCAATCAATTCAGTACAAAAAGAGGCTGTATCAAAAGTCCGATACAGCCTCTTTTTATTCGGGTACCTGATGGAGAAAGTTTTCATTTAGGCGATTCTCAAAGCCTTCTTTTTACTTTTGAGACTTCCTCTTTTTGTACTGAATAATCGGTTTTTTTACTGCAATTTTGCATGATATCAGCATGCATGAAGAAGATTATTATCACATTAGACGGTTACTCATCTTGTGGCAAAAGTACTTTAGCTCGACAACTGGCGAAGGAGTTGAATTATGTTTTTATTGATAGCGGTGCTATGTATCGTGCTATTACACTCTATTTTCTCAGAAAGCATATTAATTATGCTGATACCCAAAAAGTTGTAGAAGCTCTTTCTGAAATCTCATTATCCTTTGAATACAACCCATTAACAGGTCAAAGTGATATGTATCTAAATGATGAAAATGTTGAATCGCTGATTCGTGAGATGGTGGTAAGTGAGCATGTGAGTGAAGTGGCTGCATTAAAAGAAGTACGGGAGTTCGGTGTTGCGCAACAACAATTGATGGGAAAGAAAAAAGGTATTGTCATGGATGGAAGGGATATAGGCACTACGGTGTTTCCGGATGCCGAGCTGAAGATATTTGTAACAGCCGATCCGGCCGTAAGAGTTGAAAGAAGATTCAAAGAGTTATTTGAAAAAAATCCTTCTATCACTATCGAAGAAGTGAAGCGTAATTTGGAAATGAGGGATTATATGGATAGTAATAGAGAGTTCAGTCCACTCAGACAAGCTGCAGATGCTGTGGTACTAGACAATAGTGATTTGACCCGAGAAGAGCAGTTGCAAGTAGCCATGAATTGGGCTAAAGAAAAAATTGGTGGGTAATAATATTTAAAGATTTCAGTATATTGCAAAAAAAGGGTCCCTCCGTGGAAACGGAACGACCTCTACGATTGCTTGCCATACGAAAATTCTTTTGGGAGAAATTATCCCGATATTTTGAACGCTACCGCGTTAATTACGATTGTTTGTTATACTTCGATTGTCTTGCTATATGAAATATATCTTCTATTCGAAGGTAGTGCACCATTTTGGTGGTATGAAGACAAGTTTTTACTTCCTTTTTTATCTTAAAAATGAAATAGGCTGTCTGAAACACTTGATTTTATTGGTTTTTTGGTAAAAAATGATATGATGCCCAACCGTTCGCAGGACCCTTTATTTCAATTGATCAAATCGCTTCAAAAAGCGGAAAAAAGGCATTTTAAACTGTATATCAAACGTAATTCGGCCAAAGATGATCTGAAAGTCATACAGTTGTTTGATGCATTGGAAAAGCTCTCTGATTTCGATGAAAAAAACCTGTTTAAAAAAATACCCGGCATAGCGAAACCTCAATTGGCCAATCTCAAAAACCATTTGTACCGTCAATTGCTTTCCAGTTTACGATTATTGAAAAGTAATGACAGTATAGATATGCAATTGCATGAGCAGATTGACTATGCACGTATTCTGTATAATAAAGGATTGTATCATCAGAGTCTTAAAATTTTAGATAGGGCAAAAGAATTGGCACATCAGTATCATCAGGATAGTTTTTTGATTCAGATCATTTCACTGGAAAAAAAGATTGAGACCTTACATATTACGAGAAGCATGCAAGACAGGGCTGAGCAATTGACAGCCGAAGCCAATGTGGTCAATGAAAAAAGAAGGGTGATTACCCAATTATCCAATTTAGCGTTGCAGTTATATAGTTGGTATGTGAAAAATGGTCATGCCAGAAATGAAGCGGATGAAAAAGATATCAAAGATTTTTTCAAACAGCAGCTACCGCCCAATTCAGATATCATGAATGGGTTTTATGAGCAATTGTATCTGTACCAAAGCTATTGCTGGTATGCTTTTATTCGTCAGGATTTTCTGATGTATTACCGTTATAGTCAAAAATGGTTAAGCCTTTTTGAAAAAGAACCTTTTATGGTTGAGGTAGAAACCGGGCATTATATCAAAGGTTTACATAACCTACTCAATGCACATTTCGATTTGAGAAATTTTAAAGCTTTTAGCCACACACTCAAAAAGTTTGAACAATTTGCTGAAAGTGAAGCTGCGAATAAACATGACATTTTCCGGGTACATAGTTTTATTTATATCCATAGTGCTAAACTGAATCAGCATTTGATGCAAGGCACTTTTCGAGATGGATTGACATTGGTATCAGATTTGGAACAGCAGTTGTCTGATAATGCATTGTATATTGATCAGCATCGGGTTTTGGTATTCAATTATAAGATAGCATCCTTGTATTTCGGAAATGGTGATTATAATACCTGTATTGATTATTTACGGAGAATCATCAACGATCATGTTGACTTACGTAATGATCTGCAATGTTATGCTCGTCTATTACATTTGATGGCTCACTATGAATTGGGGAATGCAGAGTTGATCGAGAGTTCTTTGATCAAATCTGTTTACCGTTTCATGGCTAAGATGGATAATCTTACGATTGTAGAGGAAGAGATGTTTCGTTTTCTGAGACATTCATTTCAAATACCTGCCAAACAGGTTAAAACAGAATTGCGCTCATTTTTAGAAAAGATCAAGCAGTATGAAAAGAGTCGCTTTGAAACCCGATCCTTTGCTTATCTGGATGTGATTTCATGGGTAGAGAGTAAAGTATATGGGAAAACCATGAGTCAGGTAATACACGATAAATACCTTTTGAGTAAACACAAGTAGTTTTACTCTTCAAAATAAGCTAAACTTCCACCCACCCATTCTTTATCCTTGTTATAACGAACACCAATCATTTTTCCTTTACTTAAGCGAGCTAGATTGTTAGTGGCAATCGGTCTGCTCTCACCCTCTTTCCAAAAATAAAAAATACGGAGCTCTACTTTGGCAGGAGTATCAGGTGTGTCAATGACATCTGCATACTGCACTTTTTTCTGAAGTATCCAATTTTCTGGATCGGTTATTTTATCGATGTCTGCTTGTGTAACATCAATTACCACACCTTGACCTGCAAAAGAGAATAAAGGTTTTAAGACATATTGATCCAGGTGCTTGGGTACTTCGTCAAGTTCACTCAAAAAGACGGTTTTAGGAACATAAGGATGATCGATAAATGGAAGAGTATATTTACTGATACGATAAAACCAATTGGGATGCGGTACCCACTCTACATCCAGTTCTTCGAGCATTAATTTCCCTTTTTCACGGATATCTTCGCTTTGTTGCTGCAGGTCATCAAAAATGATGCGGTTATAAATTCGGTGAACCCTGATTTTTTTACCTGCTGCATTGCGATAGAACAATTGATTGCCTTCTTTTTGTAATTCAGTTAGACATACAATGGGGATACCGGTATATTCACTGGTACAATAAAAATCTATTTTCGTTTTTTGTTGATGGGGTAGTAGTTCCAACAATATCACATTTTCCGGTTGGTGTTTTCCCAGAATGATCTCTTTCAATAAGGATAAATAGCGATCACGGTCAAATCCATTCAGATAAGTGCTGTAGCCTTTGGGTACTTGAAAATGATTTCTGGTGACTTCGTCTTGCCATACCTGGTATCCAAATAAGGTGGGGAAGCCTTGCATTTCAATCAACTGGGGTTCATATTCTCCGTCTTCATTGACACAAACACCAAAATCAAAAGCAATAAAATGGGTGTGATCGTTTTCATTGGGGACTCTTAAATCAGCTGGAATGGCATGTGAACTCAATGTTTTAAAATTGAATTGAGTGATTACATCCACAATATGCTCGCAGGCAGATAATATCTTTTCCTTAAAATCCCGGTCAACGAATACCGGTGTTTCAGCAACCCGAAACTCAATGGCACCGGGAAACTTGCTATTTAATTCTTCCAAATAAGCCTTGTATTGCTCAGTAGTAAACTGTTGATTGAATGCCTGTCTGATAGAAGGTACCATACAAATGAAATTAGGTCTTTGAAAGTAAAAAAACCTTTTGATACCTGAAAGGGAATCAGTGAGATAAACTTTAATTTAACCTTGTTGTGAAAAGATTGCTTCCTGAACAGATTGATTCAAAAAATTAGGTAGAATGGTATGGTAAGTGAAGAGTATTTTTTCAGGATCCTGTAATTGCTCCACCATGCTTTGCCATTTGGCTTCTCCATGGTTATCAATCACCGTTTTCTTTTTATCCTCTCTCATTAAATACATGTGCATGCCCACAGCGTCAGCTTCCGGATGAAACTGAGTGCCAATAAAATGATCATTGAAACGGATAGCCATTATCGCGCGTTCATAAGGCACATGGGGTCTGTTTTTTTCTATAGCTAATATTGATGCCCCCATCGCTGTAAGCTTACGAATATCCGGTTCAATAACCTGATAGTCTCGGCTATCCACAGAATAAAAAGGATCTCTTAATCCATCAAAGACCGGCTCTTCAGTACCCGAATCCAACATATGAATAGGAAATACACCGAAAGCGGTGGATTTTCTTTTACATACATTGCCAATTCCATAATGCCTGCACACCAATTGAAAACTATGGCAGATGAAGAATACATTTTTCTTATCGGAATCAACAGCTGTTTTGTTGAAAGTTTCTATACTTTCCAGCCAATCAAAATAAGCGACTTCCCATGCAGAACCTTCTGTTTCTAAAGGTGAACCCGGACCCCCACTAGAGATATAGATATCAAATGAGGTATCGGGGACGGACAGTTTTTGTCTAACATCGAATTCCTCGTATATAAGATCAAAGCCTTTATCAGAAGCCCAATTGTGAACAATCTCTTTGATACAACGCATACCCTGATTGGCCTGACCTTCATACAGATCCAGTACGGCTACTCTTATTTGTTTTTTCTCAGACCACATGGGGGATGAAGTTTGATTTTTTGATTTTTTGATTCAAGACAAATTAAGAAATCAAACCTGCCAGTCGGCAGACAGGGATCAAAAAATCAAAGATAACTCAGGTTTGTTTTAGGTGTTAATGTTAAAAGTGTATGGTACATCAGTTTGATGGTTTCTTCAATATCATTTTTATGCAACATCTCTACAGTGGTGTGCATGTATCTTAATGGTATTGAAATCAAGACTGACGGACATCCATCATTGGCATAAGCAAAGCTATCCGTATCTGTTCCAGTACTTCTACTTAATGTTCTGAATTGAACAGGGATTTTGTTTTTCTCTGCTGCATCTTCAACAATTTTCAACAATTTGTTATGAATAGCAGGAGCGTAAGCCAGTGAAGGGCCTTTACCACATTGAATATCCCCTTCAATGATCTTGCTGATCATGGGAGTACTGGTGTCGTGTGTCACATCGGTTACAATGGCAATATCAGGTTTAATTCTTCTTGCGATCATCTCAGCACCTCTCAATCCAATCTCTTCTTGAACTGCATTCACCACATATAAACCAAAGGGTAGTTTCTTTTTGTTTTCATGTAGCAGTCGCGCAACTTCAGCAATCATGAAGCCTCCGATACGGTTATCAAAAGCACGACCGATATAAAAATCATTGGCCAGTTCATCAAAACCTTCTTGATACGTAACCACTGCGCCGATATGTATACCCAAAGCCTCTACTTCTTTTTTATTGCGTGCACCACAGTCTAGACAAAGGTTGTCTACTTTGGGTTGTGGTTCTTTTGCATCAGGATTACTGAGACGGGTATGGATAGCGGGCCAGCCAAAGACTGCTTTTACGGGTCCTTTTTTACCATGTATAAAGACACGCATTGCAGGTGCAATCTGATGATCAACACCGCCGTTTCTCTTCAAATAGATCAATCCCTTGTCATTGATATAATTAACAAACCAACTGATTTCATCAGCATGGGCTTCAATTACAACTTTGAAGGGTGCTGTTGGGTTGATAACACCCACCGCAGTTCCATAAGGATCTGTAAAGAAACTATCTGTGTAAGGTTTCACATAATCCAACCAAACTTTTTGACCGCCACTTTCAAAGCCAACAGGAGAGGGGGTGTTGATATATTTTTTAAGAAAATCAATGGATTTGTCTGTCAGGATAGATTTCGATTTTGTCTTTGAAACTGTTTTTACTTTTGCCATAGTGCTTCAATTAAGAATGAGGAGTGCTGTTCAAGTGTGCTGTATCCAACTTCCGCCAATACCACAAATTGCTTTTACCAGCATTAACCCGTCAATGATTGCAAGATAATAGAGAATGCTTTTACGACGGTGCATGTGATAGGTGACAATTATCAACAAAATAAAGGGGACAGTGTTGATGAGCATTCGAAACAGTGGAAAATGATGTACTGTACCATAGGTCAAAAAAGTGCCCAAACCAAAGGCTGTCAGTGGTATAATGATATAAAAAAGGGTTTTACGTAGCCCGAACCTTACTACAAATGTTTTCAGCTCTTCGTTATAGTCTGTCGCATAATCTTTGATGTCAAAAAGGATGCATAACATGGAGATAAACATGCCATTTTTGAGAAACAGCAAAAAGTGGAAGACATCGGGTTCATAACTACTCTTGTTTTCAATGACGGAAAGGATGGCAGGATAAATATTTACTACTCCGGCCCATATAAAACCGATGACAAAGGGTTTGATCCACCCTTTAGATCGTAAGCTTATTTTATGCAACCAGGGAATAGCGTCGCCATAATACCAAACTGCCAGTGTAGGAAATACAAGTATGATGATCCATTGCCAGGTTTTGACAAACTGAATACCTGAACCATATAGAAAAACTAAATAAGATCCAGTAATTACGGCTATGAGTAGGAGAAGCCATTGCGATTTTCTGATCCAAGCCTGATGTTCTTTGTACCAAATGGTTCTTGGATTGATACTGGTACTATTCTTTTCATGTAGGTAGGCGATGGTGTAATAAATAACCGTTCCGACAAAAAGTAGGATATACCAAAATGGGTGATTGAGTGAATAACCTTGTTGCAAAGAAGCCTCTATCGATAATGCTACAGCACAAATGCCATAAAAATAATTACCGAAGAAAAAAGTATGGAATAATTTTTCAAGTGTTTTCACCATAATATGTACAACCCATGCAGCTGATGAATGCACGATCATCTTCTGATGATAATATCAGGTGATACAACGGTATCACTTTTGTTTTTCGCAAGGTCACTGGCCCAAAAACGGAAAAAACAAGTATCGTTTCTGCTACAAATAGGAATTACAGTATAATTACTATTGGGAATATTACCGGTGCTGTAACCAATCTCGAAAGTACCTTTCAGGTTATTGGTAGGTGTGAAGGAAGGTATTTTCACACGATCACTGAAATTGGTACATCCATTTGTCTTGGTTACTTTCTGTACCCATATACTATCCTGAATATCACCTTCTTTATCTGTAAATTCAATAGAAAAGATAATGGCTGAATTGAGACCAAAACTGGTACCATTGACACTTTTAAAGGTCAACTGAGGCTTCGTGGTATAGGTATCTTTCTTGCAGGCAGCAACTGCCAGCAGAATTGTGCTTATTATCAATAATTTTGCCTTCATTCGTACTGCTTTCATATCAAATTTAGTTAAAACATCACAATAGATGACCGGTTTACCCTTCGATGTTAACAATATTTTCTCTCTTTCTGTTGACCATTTCGATGAAGTGTGCATGGATATTTTTCGGTTTCAGTACCAGTATAATCGGGTATATCATCAATGGTGTGCATTACTGGGTATCGATCCGCATAGAGTAAAGACACCGGAACAAATTCCCTCGTTGCCTGTATCTTTTTTTAAGCAAAAAAAGGTATTAACAGGTGAGGATGCTGCTTATTTCTTTGAAAGTAGTGGTACCACGCAAATACAAAATAGCCGGCATTGGGTAAGGGATTTGCATTTGTACCGACAAAGTTTCATCAACGGTTTTGAAAGGTTCTATGGTAAGATTGACGAGTGGTGTATACTGGCCTTATTACCCGCGTATCTTGAAAGACAACATTCTTCCTTGGTGATGATGGCGGAAGAATTGATACAAATGACCCAACACCCTCACAGCGGCTTTTATCTGTATAATCATCAGGAATTAGACCATACACTGAAAGCATTGGAGGCATCCGGACAAAAAACGCTTTTGCTAGGGGTTACTTTTGGTTTACTGGATTTTGCTGCCGCGTTTCCGCAACAACTCAAACATACCATCGTGATGGAGACCGGGGGTATGAAGGGGAGAAGAAAAGAAATGACCAGAGCAGAAGTACATGGCTTTTTAGCACAACAACTAGGGCTGTCTTATATCCATTCTGAATATGGTATGACTGAATTATTAAGTCAGGCCTATTCAACAGGTGATGGCATTTTTGAATGTCCACCCTGGTTAAAAGTTATGGCAAGAGATGAGGAAGATCCTTTAGGAATAGGACAAGCTGGTAAAGGAGTGCTACAATTGATTGATTTGGCTAATGTGTATAGCTGTTCTTTCATAACCACAGAAGATGTAGGTCGGGTATATGAAGATGGCAGGTTTGAAGTTTGGGGCCGATTAGACCATAGTGATATCAGAGGATGTAGTTTAATGGTGCTTTAGCTTCCTTCGATGGTTCATTTTCAAAATTTACTTTGTCAAAAGCACGCTTTGCTATTATATTTGCAGCCCTGAAACAACAGCTGTATAGCTGGTAAACACCTGCCCAGGTGGCGAAATTGGTAGACGCACTGTGTTCAGGTCGCAGCGCCTTCACGGGTGTGCTGGTTCGAATCCAGTCCTGGGCACATAAGAGACAATCACTATTGTCTCTTTTTTTTTATCTCTGTACCAAATTTTTTGTTCAATCACACGCAGAACTAAAAAAAAAGTATATTGAGTAAGTAATACGATCAAAGTGTTTGAAGGACACCCCACCCATTGTAAACATTGCATCATTTTTTTGCTGATTCTGATCAGTGTCTCCCAATTATTCGCAGCAGATGATTCCGTCCGCGTTCAATTGAAATGGTGGCATCAATTTCAGTTTGCGGGATATTATGCAGCAGAAAAAAAAGGATATTATCAGGAACAGGGAATCAAAGTAAAGCTGATGCCGGGAGATCCCATGCATGCACCCGTACCTCAGGTTTTGAATAATGAAGCAGATTTTGGTATTACGGGTTCTGATCTGGTAGTAGAGTATGCCAATGGAAAACCGCTGGTAGCTTTGGGTGCTATCTTTCAACATTCTCCTTATACTATCTTATCGCTCAAAAATAAAAATATCTATGTTCCTTCCGATCTGATTGGTAAGCGTTTGATGGCATCGCCGGATCAAGGTTGGACAGAATTGAAAGCAGTATTTCTTCGCGAGGGAATAGCGCCTGATTCATTGAAAATATTATCCCATAGTTGGAGAAATACAGATCTGATAGAGGATAAAGCAGATGCGATCACTGCTTATATTTCAGTAGAAGTCAATCAGCTTCGAAAAATGGGGGTAGACCCCTCTTATATACTCCCGATCAATTATGGAATTGATTTTTATGGGGATGTTTTATTTACCCAAAAGAAGCTGGCAGAATCAGAGCCACTATTGGTTCAGAAATTTACTACAGCAAGTTTTAAAGGCTGGGCGTACGCGATGAGTCATACCAGTGAGATGGCAGATTATATTCTCAGTTTACCGGGTGTAAAAGAGCGAGGTGTTACCAAAGATGATTTATTAGTAGAGGCAGAAGCCATGCGTAAATTGATATTACCGGATCTTGTTGAGATCGGTCATATGAATGAAGGTCGATGGAGACATATCATAGAAATTCATAGTCGGCTTGGCTTAATTCGAGATATACCAGATCTCACCGGGTTTTTATATGACGGCACGCAGAAAGTAAGTTCTAAGTTTTTCAAAAATGCAGTTTATATATCCATCATCGTTCTTTCTTTACTACTGATATCTGTATTGTATGGATTTTCGCTTCGTAAAGCGGTTAAAAAAAGAACAGAAGAATTGGAAGCGGAAATTATTGAAAGAGCCCATGCGCAACAATTACTCCGTATTAGCGAACAAAGACTGGAAATGGCTACTGTAGCAGCCGGTTTGGGTATATGGGATTGGGATATTACAAATAATGAAGTATACTTCAATGATCAATGGAAAATGATGTTGGGGTATGAACCCGATGAACTAGCGAATAGTTTTTCCACTTTTGAACAGCTACTACACCCCAATGAAAAAGCGGGTCTCATGCAATTGCTGAATGATCATTTGGAAGGGAAAAGTGAAATATATCAAGCAATGATCCGTATGCGTACAAAGGATCGGAGGTGGAAGTGGGTACTCACCATGAGTAAAGCCAGTAAGCGCGATGAAACCGGCAGGGCTATTCGATTATCAGGAATTCATTTAGACATTGATAATATCAAACAAAAAGAAATCGAGTTGAGGCAATTATCGCAAGAGTTGATGCATAGCAATCGAGAGTTACAGCAATTCGCCTATATCACTTCTCATAATTTACGTGCTCCTGTTGCGAATCTGATCAGTTTACTGAGTCTGTTTGATAAAGAACATTTATCAGAACGCAACCATGTTTTTCTCGAAAAAATGGAAATGAGTGTTGAAAGATTACATGCCACATTGAATGATCTCAATGAAATTCTATCGTCGCGGGCGAATATGGCAGAAAAAGATCAGGTTTTGTATTTTGATCAGGAGCTAAAAAAAGTATTGGAGTTAATTTCAGAGGAAATACGTATAAAAGAAGCAGTGATTCATGCTGACTTCTCAAGAGCCCCTTCCATTTTATTTTCCAGAAAAGTATTACATAGTATTTTATTAAATTTATTAACCAATGCCATCAAGTATCGAAAACCAGATCAGGCCCCTGAAATTACAGTCAGCACTGAAGAAGATGGAGAATTTGTGATCCTGTATGTGAAAGACAATGGCATGGGTATTGATTTAGAAAAATATGGCAACAAAATATTTGGCTTATATCAGCGTTTTCATGACAATAAAGACGGAAAAGGCTTGGGATTGTATATTATTAAGAACCAAATAGAAGCGTTGGAAGGAAAAATAGCCGTAGAAAGTATTGTGAATAAGGGTAGCATGTTTCATGTGTTCCTGAAAAAAAAAAAATTATCCTATGAGTAAACCTGCTCATCATATTTTGCTGGTTGATGATGATGATGTAACCAATTTTCTGAGTAGGGAAATGTTGAAGATATACTTGCCTTCTCCCCAAATTGATACGGTTTTGAATGGACAGGAAGCCATTGATTTTTTACATGCAAGAGCGGATCAGCCTGAACTTTTGCCTGATATCATTCTGTTGGATATCAATATGCCCGTTATGGATGGATGGGAGTTTTTAGCTGAATTTGAGAAGCTTAAAAGACCGGGTTTTGAAAAAATTCACATTATTATGTTTACATCTTCTGTATACTACGAGGATATTGATAAAGCCAAGACTTACGCAATTGTAACAGATATATTTTCTAAGCCTTTGGATGAAAGTAAAATCAACGATATTATCTCGCGTTGTAGTTGATCCCTGCAGTTTGTATATACAATTTATAGAATATTAGTATATTTTTCTTTATAAGATATTGATAATTAATATTTTAAAATATTTTTTGGAATATTGCTTCTTAAAGTTGTGACTAAAATTCCGTGTTTTAAACGGAATAAATCCGTGAAATAATCTCACTACTTCGCCATAGACGAACGTATCTTGCATATAGTAAATGATTCGAAAGAGTTATTTCGCCGATATCCAAAAAACCAAAAAAATGTAATAATCTCTTATTACATTTTTCTTTCGATCCAATCTCCTTTAGCATATTAATCCTATACCTCGTAGTAAAGACCAGAGAGTGGGGCAACCAGTTGCCCCACTCTCTTTTTTGTTTCAGCGGGTACAAATTTCTTTTCTTATTAAAAAAGAAGTATTTTTCTAGTAGCATTAACCGTTTTTTTACAAAGGATGATCCTTCAACCATTGTTTTTGATAAGATCTGATGGGGTGTTTATCAAAATAATTATGTGTATCAAAACAATAATCTCATTCAATAATCCGTGTATAGAACGAATAGATGTGTATTTTTGAAAATACAGACAACCATTACTTACTGAAAAGGAGATATCCATGAGAATTTTGATTGCAGATGATCACAGCTTAATCAGAGAAGGTTTGCGAAAGATTTTGATGGAAGCCATGCCATTGGCTGAAGTACAAGATGTGGCTGATTCTGCTGATCTTTTTAAAAAAGCAATCAGTGAAAAATGGGACATTATTATTTCCGATATCAGCATGCCGGGATATTCCGGTATTGAAATTCTCAAGCAAATCAAAGAACACGCTCCGAATACTCCCGTTTTAATGCTGAGTATGCATACACCTGAGCAATATGCGGTAAGGGCCATCAAAGCAGGAGCTTCCGGTTATCTCACAAAAGAAAGCGCTCCTTATGAATTGGTAAAAGCAGTACAACAAATTCTAAGTGGTCGTAAATACATTACCAGTGAAGTTGCGGAAGTACTGGCAGGTTCTTTAGAACAAAAAGACCAGCGAGCTCCCCACGAACAATTATCTGATCGAGAATTCGAAGTATTTAAAATGATTGTTATGGGAAAAAGTATCTCTGAAATCGGAGAAATACTATCCCTGAATGTGAATACCATCAGTACTTACAGAGCTAGGATCATGGATAAAATGAAACTGCATAACAATGCTGAATTGGTGAAGTATGCGATTCAAAATAACATCTTGTAACCGTGAAATAACAGATTTTGTGTAGTGGAATCACTACATTGATTTCACAGTTCATGGTATTGGAAGAACAGATGTATTGATTGTCCTTTGTATAGTCGAGCTTCCCCCACCAGTAGCCGATTATCTCTTTTTAAATTCCTCTATCCCTATCTAAATCCAAAACTGTCGCCTATATAGGTTGACTTTAACTTATTGTCCTGGAAAAACCTTACAGCTTAGGCTGTATGAGCTTTGCAGGTATTTTCCTGCAAAGCTCTTTAAAACTTTTGAACCATGTCTGTATCTGTTATGGTAGGGAAGATGCTGAAAATATTATTGGTGGATGATTCCGAATTTATTCTGCAACGTGTACAGCATTTATTGGCTGGCATGGAACAGATTCAAGAAGTAAGAACAGCCACAAGTGCCGAAGAGGCGAATCAATGGATTGAAGCATATAACCCCACATTAATTTTTCTGGATATTAATCTGCCCGGTAAAAACGGTTTGCAGATGTTGAAAGACATCCGTTCTAACAAATCTATTGATCCTATCGTTGTCATACTCACCAATAATACACTATCCGGCTATAGAAATGAATGTATGCAGGCAGGAGCTGATTATTTTTTAGATAAAGCCAAAGACTTCGCCAGTATTCCTGATATTATAGTTGAAACAGCTGAGAAATTTTCTTTCAAAGACAGGTCTAATTAAGGATTGAATTAAATCCCTAGTACATTTTTCAATTTTACATACCCGGTCTTACTTACCGGTAATCTAACGCCAATACTAAGAATGGCAAGATGACTATCTTTTTCATACGGCTCTATTCTACTGATCAGATGTATATTGACCAAGTAAGAGCGATGTATTCTCACAAAATTACCGGCATCCATTTTCTGCTCGAAAAATTGCATAGTCTTATTTTTTAGAAAAACACCATCTGCAGTATGGATTTTCACATAATCATCTGCTGCTTCAAAATATTGTACCTGCTGTGTTGGAATGATTTTGATCTTGCCATTATCCTTCAACACAATTCGATGCTGTTGTTGAGGTGATATGGCTGCGGCATCGATCAATTCATGGGTTATATTTTGTTGTGTTCCGCTTTCAGTCTGCTTCCATTTTTCTATTGCTTTTTGAAATCTTTCTTTACTGAATGGCTTCAAGAGATAATCGACAGCATGCGTTTCAAATGCTTTGATAGCAAATTCTTCAAATGCCGTTGCGAAAATAATCGCCGGCGGATTTTCAATCAGCTCCAGCATTTCAAAGCCATTGATTTTTGGCATTTGAATATCAAGGATTACAAGGTCGGGCTGGTATTGCTGAATGGCTTTTACACCTTCAAATCCATCGCCACATTCCTGTACTACCTGAAGATCAGTATAGGATTGTAAATATTCTTTTACGATGCCTCTTGCCAAGGGCTCGTCATCAATGATGATTACTTTCATGATTCAACTGTGGGATAACAATATGGGTTGAAAATAATTGTTCCTGTCTTTCCGTTTTGATCAGATCCTGACGTGCATACATGAGATATAATCTTCGGGCAATAGAAGCTAGTCCGAAACCGGTACCATGTGTATGAACAGATGTTAAAGGGTCAAATGGATTTTGGATCAGTATCTCTAATAACTGATCATCTTTTGCAGTAGCAATGATACGGATCAATACTTCTTCGGTTGTATCGTACAACCCGAATTTAATAGCATTCTCTACAACAGGTTGTAACAACAGAACCGGTATTAACATGTCTGATGCTTGGTCTTCGATCTCTAAAACTGTTTGCAAGCGATGACCGAAACGTACTTTTTCAATATCGAGGTATAATTGTAAATGATGTATTTCTTCACGTAATGTCACCAATTGATGTTCTTCTTTTTTCAAAGTGCCGCGTAAAAAATCCGATAATTGTTGAATCATATGTCTTGCTTTCTCTGGCTGGGTACCTGCAAGAGCGCTGATCGAGTTCAAACTATTGAATAAAAAATGCGGTTGTAATTGTTGTCTGAGTTTTAATAATTCAGCATCTTTTGCAATTTTTTCTGCTTCCTCTTTTCTTTGTTCGTTTTCTTGTTGCTCTTTCAGGGTATACCATAACAAACTGATCATTGACATACAACCAATCATCAAAAAGCCTGTGATATACCTGATATAAAATGATTGTTTGAGTAAGTTCAGGTACATATCATCTTCCTTGAAAATAAAACGAAGAATTAACCTGCTAATAAAAAGATACATACTGCTCAATACCAGACTCACAATGAGAATATACCAATACCGTTCTTTTCGGGGAAGATAGTATTGCATATTGTTGACAACTAGTAAGCAGAAAGAAGCCAACAAAAAATTGGAAATAAACGCATCGGCTAAGGCAGACAATAGTTTGATCTGGTATTCATCCAAAACCCATACATGAATGACAGTCCATACTATCCACCAAGAGGTAAAAGCAAGGTAGAAACTTCGCCCTTTTGTAATGGATGTAACCATGTGTTATCTGGATTGAAGGAATTGATCGGTACAGTTGGCTAACAAATATCCTGCTTTTAACCTGATATTTTTCTGAAATGCTTCCGGCTCATTTGTTTGGTGTGATTGGGAGAGTATTTCAGCACCATCCATCATGCTGTGCAATTTCAAGAGCTCTGTAACATCTATAAAATACCAATGAATGGGTAGTCCATCTTCATATTCCAGATGACATTCTTCCTGGCTACCTATTTGCTGTGCTCTGTGAAAAGCATGTAATTCATCTTCAGCCTCTACCAGTCTGATCTGTTCCTCAAAATGAACTGCAGCATTGGCTGTTTTAGGCTGAAAGCGATACACGAGTTTGGCAAGATACCATTCCATGATTGAAACAGGTTAGATTTAAAAACTTTTGATCTCAATACCACCAAATACAGAAGTACCTTTTATGATGAGTATTTTATTGGGATCAAATCTGCTGCCGGGCAATAAATTTCTTTTGTCTTCAATACCTGCAAACACAGCAACAGATTCAGATCTTACTTCCCAGTTAGGAGGTACCACTATTTTAGTGCCCCCAAATACAATAGTCACTTCTAAAAAAATGGGGCCATGTATATCTGCCTGTGTAAGATTGATTTGAGAACCTCCCATGAAACATACGATTTCTCCACCTTTGAAGCTTTTTGAGGTGACCATCTTTTTCACTTCACCAAAAACAGAGGTACAGTCGATGTAATCATCTATTGCCATATTCACTTCCGTATCATAGGGTTTTGTTTCCGTGATGACGGAAGGCAAACCCTCTTCCACATCTTGAATATTAATGGTTTTTCTTTTGGGTCTGAATAACAAAATGAGTCCGATGCCTATAATAAGAGCAGGCCAGATATATGGACGAATATTCTTGTCTTTCACTACTTCATCAAGCATAAAAAATACACCGATCGACATAAAGATGATCCATGACACACCTTTAAATCTTACTTTGATACCTGAGATCAGGCCAATCAAGATCACAATTGCCGACCAGTCATAGAGCCAACCCGGAAATGGTAAGCCTAATCTTTTTAAAAGGATAGCACCACCTACTATGATCATAACAATACCGGTAAAAAATCTATCGTTATAGTTTCTGATATCGTAACCATTATTTTTCATACCATCAATATTTAGGACGAAACTAATGCTGCTATGATCCTTTCAAAAGTGGAAATAGGTAATAAGAGGTGAAGGGGCGGTAAGTGGCGGAAAAATGTCGGTAAAAAATAAGGAACATCAACTGGGTTCAGTCGCAATCTTTGATTGCCATCCAATGAGTATAACACCTACAATTACCAATGCGGTACCCAATATTTGTTCAGGTATGATGGTTTCACCCAGGAAGAAATGCGCTTGTAGAATGGTTGACACAGGGCCAATACTGGTAATAATCGCCACATTATTGCTGCCTATTTTTTTCATGCCAACACTCATCATAAATGAGGGTAAAACGGTGGCAATAATGGCGAGTGCAATTCCATAACCCGCCAATGATGAAGTCATAACCACATTCTGAACAGGATGTGTGAGTAAGAAGTGTGTGAAAATGCCGGCACTGGCAGCCAGCATGGCATAAGCCGTATATCGGGTGGCGCCAACTGCGTTTACGAGTCTACCAGTACCCACCAAATAAAATGAATAAGTTACAGCACATACAAAGATCATGAATGATCCATAGAAGAATTGAGGTCCATATTGTGCTGATCTGATCTCACCCCAATAAGCAGTTCCAATACCAATATAGGTCAGCACTAATGCCAATACTTGTATGCGACTCAACTTTGTTTTGAAGTAAAAAGTATTGATCAGCACTGCAAACGTGGGGTAAAGAAAAAGAATCAATCGCTCTAAACCTGCTGATACATATTGTAATCCGATGAAATCAAATAAACTACTCAAGTAATAGCCGAATATTCCCATGGTTAATACCCATAGCCATTGCTTTCGAGTAAGTTGAACCACACCCTCTTTTCTATGTGCGATCCATGCGGCACCGATATAAAATGGAAGTGAAAAGAGCATTCGCAAACACAACAAAGTCACCGCATCCACTTTGGTATCCTGAAAAGCCAACTTTACAAAAATGGCCTTCGTAGAAAAGAAGATAGCACCGCTGATGGTGATCAGAAAGCCGAGTGTGTTGATTTTGTTTGATGATGGGTTCACTTTTTTGCAAATGGGTTATAGCATATGGTTGATAGCAAATCTTTACTTCGATACACTATAACCCATTTGCTATTGGCTAAGGACTAAACACTCACATTAAAATCTCTCAACGCATCATTCAGACTTGTTTTTAAATCGGTGCTGGCTTTGCGTTGTCCGATGATGAGTGCGCAGCTTACTTGGTATTCGCCGGCATTGAATTTTTTGGTATAGCTGCCCGGGATAACCACACTTCTGGCCGGAACTCTTCCTTTGTATTCAATGGGCTCATTACCGCTTACATCGATGATTTTAGTGGATTGTGTGAGTACCACATTGGCACCCAAAACCGCTTCTTTTTCAACGATTACACCTTCTACTACAATACATCTACTGCCAATAAAGCAACCGTCTTCGATGATCACCGGACTGGCCTGTAATGGTTCCAATACACCGCCAATGCCGACACCACCGCTCAAGTGTACACCTTTGCCTATTTGCGCACAACTACCTACTGTTGCCCAGGTATCTACCATCGAACCTTCATCTACATAAGCTCCAATATTTACGTAGCTGGGCATCAATACCACATTACGCGCCACATATGCGCCATATCGGGCAACAGCATGTGGAACGGCTCTCACCCCCAATTCTTTATAATTGCTTTTCAGCAACATTTTGTCATAGAACTCAAACGGCGGCAATGTCCAGGTTTGCATTTGTTGGATACCGAAATACATTAAAATAGCTTGCTTCACCCATTCATTCACCACCCACTTATCTTGTTCCGGTGATGCCACTCTTAATCTTCCTTTGTCTACTTCTTCAATGACAGCTCTCACTGCATCACTGTATGTATTGTTTTGTAATAACTCCCTGTTCGACCAGGCTTCTTCAATGAGTTTTTTCAGTTCCATTACCTAAAATTTTTGCAAACATACAAGTTCGTGAGAAAGTATGGGGCTTGAAAGTCATATTGGGCACAATTTGTACATTGCAATGACAATGCTGCCTTTTCAACATGATATTGATGCTTGTTTAGAGATCCTCGATACAGGTGGACTCATTCTCTATCCCACAGATACCATTTGGGGAATAGGATGTGATGCTACCAATGAAATGGCTGTAGAAAAGATCTATCGGTTGAAACAACGTCCGGATCATAAGCCGATGGTGGTTTTGATGGCAGATGAGAGAGAAATACTGCAGTATGTTACACAACCTGATTTGCAGGTGTTTGACTATATCAAAGGGGTGAGTAAACCGATAACAGTAGTGTATGAAGGTGGGGTGCGACTTGCTGATCAATTATTGGCAGATGATAGATCGGTTGCCATACGCATCACTTCAGACTCATTTTGTAAACACCTGATCAAAAGGTTTAAGAAGCCGATTGTCAGCACTTCTGCAAATCTTTCCGGTTATCCGGCACCTAGGTCTTTTCAGGATATCGACCCCTTAATCAAAGAAGGAGTGGATTATGTGGTTCGTTACCGACAATCAGATGATAACTACTATAAACCCTCTTCAGTGGTACGATGGGATAAAAATGGCGAATTGATCATCATTCGCTCCTAATTGTGCATAAACCTGTGTGAAAATCACAAAATCTGTTAATTAGCTGTAATTGAGCGCTTTAGCTTGTTTTTGAGCATTTTTGGCAAAAATTTTGTTGAACTTTTAATTGCTTTTCTTGTAATAAAATGCAAATTTAAAGTAAGCAAAAAATATGGCACGCGTAATACTCGATGTTCCTACTGAGAAAATGCAGCCTTTCCTGCAGGCTATCCTCAATCTGGGGCTAGAGCGTCATGCTATTAGCTCTGCTAAATTCAATCAGACCAAAGTTTCAGAAAGAAGAAGACGAAGAGGTCTCAGACAACTTATTTCTACCTATTTGTTGTTCGATTGGGAGTTCTTCAGCAATGAACTCGAATACGAGTAAACAATCGATACAAATTCCTTTGTATTAGCTTTGTGCCATGCAGCGCATTCTGGTTATTCAAACTGCTTTTATTGGAGATGTGGTATTGGCCACTGGTTTATTGGAAAAGCTTCATCAATATTATCCTGATGCAGCATTGGATATTTTGGTAAGAAAAGGCAATGAGTCATTATTTGATGGGCATCCTTTTTTGCACGAGGTATTGATCTGGAATAAAAAATCTGATAAGTATCGACATCTTTTTCAATTATTGAAGTCGATCCGACAAAATAGATATGATGCAGTCATCAATATACAACGTTATTTTGCTACCGGTTTCCTGACTGCTTTTTCCGGGGCTTCCAGAAAAATTGGGTTTGATAAAAACCCATTTCGTTTTTTCTTCACGGATATTGTTCCTCATCATTTCTCCGTACAAGCTGATGCCCATCATGAAATTCAAAGAAATCATGCATTGATTCGTTCATTGACAGATGCGAATGCAGCTAAACCCGTCTTATATCCTACAGCTGAAGCTTTTGAAAAAGTAAAAATATATCAGCAGCGGTCTTATATCTGTATTGCACCGGCATCTGTGTGGTTCACAAAGCAATATCCTGCAGACCAATGGGTGGACTTGATCCGCCAACTTCCAGACGACTATACCATTTATTTATTGGGGGCACCCGGTGATAAAAACCTTTGTGATCAGATACGGTTACAATCAGGGGATAAGGCAACCGATCTTAGTGGATATTTGTCTTTTCTTGAATCAGCTGCTTTGATGAAAAATGCAGTCATGAATTATGTCAATGATTCAGCACCTATGCATTTTGCTTCCGCCATGAATGCGCCTGTAACGGCAGTATATTGTTCAACGATACCCGGATTTGGTTATGGTCCACTTTCTGATAACAGCCATGTTATTCAGACGATCGAACCTCTTTCTTGTAGACCCTGCGGATTACATGGGCATCAAACTTGTCCGGAAAAACATTTCAAGTGTGCCCGTACGATTCAAACTGAACAGCTAGTGAATAGTCTCAGTTCCTGATAAATAAGGAAACAAGTTACCTTTGCACCGCATGGATATTGTTTGTACAGATAAAGAAGCACTTATTTTTCAACAGATAGGAAAAGCAGCGGCATCTCTCAATATGCCCTGTTACCTGATAGGCGGTTTTGTGCGTGATAAAATCATTGGCCGGGCTACCAAGGATATTGATATTGTTTGTATTGGGGATGGTATCAGTCTCGCTCATAAAGTGGCTGAGGCATTTCATCCCAAACCTTATGTTTCCTTTTTTAAAAATTTTGGAACAGCACAGATCAAAATCGATGATTTGGAAATTGAATTTGTGGGTGCACGCAAAGAAAGTTATGCGAAGAACAGTCGCAAACCTGAAGTGGTTCCCGGGACCATTGAAGATGATCAAAATAGACGTGATTTTACCATCAATGCAATGGCCATTAGTTTGAATGCTGCGGATTATGGTTCACTTATCGATCCTTTTAATGGGATACAGTCAATTCGTGACAAAATCATTGTAACACCATTAGAACCTTCACAAACATTCAGTGATGATCCTTTGCGCATGATGAGAGCCATTCGATTTGCGGCGCAACTGAACTATACCATTGTGCCTGAAACACTGGCTGCTATCGCTGCCAATGTGCATCGAATCAGTATTGTTTCACAAGAGCGGATTACTGATGAGCTAAACAAGATCATGCTCTGCGAAAAACCTTCGGTTGGATGGGATCTTTTATTTAAGACAGGTCTGTTACAAAAAATTTTCCCTCAAATGGTAGATCTTCATGGAGCGGAATATATCGATGGTCTGGGTCATAAAGATAATTTCTATCATACCCTGCAGGTGTTGGATAATATGGCAACATCCACTGACGATCTATGGTTGAGATGGGCAGCGCTTTTGCATGATATTGGGAAACCTGCTACTAAAAGATTTGAAGAAGGTCATGGTTTTACTTTTCATGGACATGAAGTGGTAGGCGCTAGGATGGTTCCTAAAATCTTCTCGAAATTGAAGTTGCCATTGAATGAAAAGATGAAGCAGGTACAGAAGTTGGTATTACTGCATTTACGTCCTATAAGTCTTACAAAAGAAAACATCACTGATAGTGCGATAAGAAGATTGTTGTTTGATGCGGGTGAAGATATTGATGCTTTAATGATGCTATGTTCTGCTGATATCACCAGTAAAAACAAGCATAAAGTAAAAAGGTATCTTCAAAATTTCGAACTGGTTAAAGAACGGTTATTGGAAGTGGAGGATGCAGATCGAATCCGAAACTGGCAACCACCAATTACCGGGGAAATCATCATGGCAACATTTGGGTTAACTCCCGGCAGACAAGTAGGTATTATCAAAGATGCTATACGTGAAGCCATATTAGATGGGGTTATTCCTAACGAATATGAAGCGGCAAAAAAGTTCATGTTAGAAAAGGGGAAAGAACTGGACTTGGAGGCCATTGAATAAATTGTATTTTAGCGTTTCTGATGACAACAAATACTGTTGTTTTTACTTATTATAAAAGACTTAAGCATTTAGAATGGCCATTCTGAAATTCAGGGTTTATTTGGAGGAAGATGATGCGGTGTACCGCGATATTGTGATCAAGCATACACAATACTTTATCGATTTGCATTTTGCGATCCTGAAAGCCTATGAGTTTGATCAGAAGCACCAGGCTACTTTTTTTAGGAGTAATGATAATTGGCAACGTGGTCGTGAGATCAGTTTTGAGCGATATGATAAATCATATGTAGCAGAGCCCTTGCTTATGAGTGATACCACGATTGGTAGCGAGATTCGTGATACCAATCAAAAATTTATTTATCTCTACGATTTTGCAAAAAACTGGACTTTTTTAGTGGAGTTGATCAATGTGAGTAAGGAAGAGAATAATAAACTCAGCTATCCGGTCACATCCAGGGTAGAAGGTATCGGTCCGCAACAATATGGAACAAAAAGTCTTTTAGGCGATAAATTCGCTGATATTGAAGAGAAATATGATCTTACAGAGGCATCGGATGGATTTGGTGAAGAAGGAGAAGAGGGCGAATCTGATGGGGATGATTTTGGCGCTGAAGAAAGTACAGAAGAAGATTTTTAATCCTTGCATCTTTTAAGTAGTTATCAAGATATATAACCCTAATCATTGTCTTCACATACAGCCATATTGATTGTTGGTCCAACGGCTGTAGGTAAAACCGCTGTTGCCATCGCATTGGCTCAGTTGTTCCAAACGGAAATTCTGTCTTCAGATTCCAGACAATGCTATCGTGAAATGAATATCGGTGTAGCTCGTCCTTCTGCCGAAGAACTGGCAACCGTACCTCATCATTTTATTGCGTCACATTCTATTGATGAAGAAGTAAATGCTGGTATCTATGAAACCTATGCGCTCGAAAAGGCAGCCATTATTTTTAAGCAACACTCCACATTAATTGTAACAGGCGGCACGGGTTTATATATCAAAGCATTTTGTGAGGGTATTGATGATATGCCCGAAATAGACCTCTCCATCAGACAAGAACTCAATCAGAGCTATGCTACAAATGGATTGGCATGGTTGCAACAGGAAGTGGCCAAGCGTGATCCAGTTTTCTGGCAAATTGCTGAACAGCAAAACCCCCACAGGTTATTACGAGCATTAGAAATACTGGAAGGGACAGGTAAATCGATAACCAGTTTTCGAATCGGCAAAAAAGTTGAAAGACCATTTCGAATTGTGAAGATCGGACTTGAAATGGAAAGGGCTGAATTGAATGCGCGCATTCATCTACGCGTTGAACAAATGATGGAGCAGGGATTATTGGATGAAGTCAAAGCATTGTATCCCTTTAAGCATTTGAATGCTTTACAAACCGTAGGTTATCAGGAATTGTTTGATCATTTAGATGGAAGTATTGCTTATGATAGAGCTGTTGAATTGATTCAACAGCATACGCGACAATACGCAAAAAGACAAATGACTTGGTTTAAAAAAGACAGCAGCATTCACTGGGTAAATGCTGCTGTTGATCCTGTATCGCAGATTCAAAAAATACTGCTTGAACAGGGTATTGATTAGATTATTTAGAACTTAAATCCAAGTGTAAGCATCACAGAACCTCTTGATCCGGTTTGCTCCGCGAATGTGTTGGGTTTATCATTGAGGCGATATGCAAACTGAACATCGCGATTGAATGCATGTGCATAGCTGAGGTCAATGAAAATACCTTTATCGCGATAACCCACACCTCCGGTCGCCAGAATACGATTGGCTTTTAGTTCTTCCTCTGCGTATGGACTTCCATAATAAGCTCCACCCAGTCGAAACATAAACGTATGATACTTTAGTTCACCACCTAAACGGAAATTGATGTTGCCTTTATAAGTGTCTTTAATAACATCGTTCAAAAGGTCATAATAATTCACGAGTGCTTGGTCTGTCTTATCTTCGGCAGAAAATCTTGAGCCTCGATAATTAACATATTCCAGATCAGCACTAATGAATGCTCTTTGTCTCCGTGTATCTTTGATTTCTCTGAAAACATAACTAGCGCTTACAATGGCTCTCCAGGGTGTAATTAAGTTATAATTGCTATTACCTGGATTACCGCTATTGAGATTGTCACTGTTTTCGGAACGAATACCTGCATAACTTTCAGTATTAGCAGTCATAGAAGCACGTACTCTGTCTTTAAAAGTGATGTACTGAGGTGTATGAAATGAAAAGCCAATTCTCCAATGTTCCTTTGGTTTATAAATGGTACCGATTTTCGCTCCAATACCAACTCCTTGAGAGGTAAAAGTTTCGCGAAATTCAAAACTGCTGAATTGGTTATTGGGATTGCTGGTAGCATCTGTTTCACGATACACCAGATCACGAGAATAACTAATAACAGGAATGGTAAGACTTCCACCAACATACATTTTATCTTCCATATTGCCTGCAACGCCAAGTGCTATTTCATGGTATCCACCTCTTGTAGTGGCATCATAAGATTGATTCACACCGGTTGAAATCGGCACCAAACTTTGATAACCGATAAAGTTACCACTGGCATTATTCGCTGTATCTACCAAGAAGGTTCTAAACGCGAGAGAAGAACCAAAGATATAATTGCTCAATGCAGCATTGGTATCAGCAAGATCTCGAGTCAATTCTTCCAGATACTGTTCTGAGAATGAACTCATGTTATTGAATCCTTTGAATTGAATTCGATTGTTATAGCTGGCTAATTGGTTTACTGAAAGGGCAAACGCACTACTGGTCCATTTACTTTTTCTGTTAACGCCCGTACTCAAAATAACGCCGGACGCACCATAACCAAAACTGTTCTTATTATTAAGGGTATCAGAACCGCGATATTTGAATTTGTTGTTGTTCAATAAGAATCCTGGTGATAAAACGAATTCATTGGTTTTGAATAATCCAATACCTGCAGGATTCACGTGGCTGGCTGTGATTTCGCCTCCTAAAGATCCCATCACACCACCGGTTGCAATATTTCTCGCAGAACCATTTTGTGTGAACCAGGCAGTTCGTAATGAATAATCTGGGTTTTGTGAAGATGCTATTAAGGTGAGCATCAATGTCAGGGATAGTAAATATATTTTCATGTTACAATCTGTTTGGGTATAGGTTTAGTATGAGGTGTACAACACCCGAATCTATTATTGCCTGAAGTGTAAGAATTAATTACCCCTGCCTCCGCGACCAGAACTGGAACTGCTACCTGTGCTTTTCACGCCGCCACTATTACCACCCGCAGAACTGCTAGGGGTTGCAGAAGAACTGCTGCTATTTGAAAAACTTCTTACAGGTCTATCAAAACTTGAGCTAGAATTACCGGGACTGGTAGTAAACACGCGTTTCAACAAACTTCCAAAACTGTTGGATGACGTATTATTGGAATTCATGAATGATCCTATTTTCGGATTGTAGTAGCCGCCATTGTTGTTACTAAAGCCCTTTATATTGCGGTAGGCGGAAAGATTGCTTCCGGAAGTTCGTCCGCCAGCATAAAATTTAGGGGAAGCATAAGCAATCAATGTATACATCGGATTGTTCCATCCCCATCCAAATCCTAGTCCGGGCTGCATTCTCCATAATCCATAGCTGAAGGAAGGATTCAATGGATTATTCCAGGTATAGAAACTATTCCAATTACTGAAGTGGTTATACCTGCAAAAGTCATAGCGACTGTCGTACCAATAATCAAAGTCATCAATACCAGACCAACGGTTTCTGTTCGCTACTTTCATACGTAAGTAACGATCATCCTGGCTGCTGGCATATTCTTCATAACGCTCTTGCTGTTCTCTTACCTTCTCCTCTTCACGTCTGCTGCCGCCATCCCTGCCGGGTGAGTAATAAACATCATCAGGTGTTTGTCCGCTCTGATATGCCGTAGAACATCCTGAAAGGAGTCCGATGGTGAGCAATGAACCAAGTATCATTCTTTTCATAACATCAGGATTGAGAAGGTTAGATAATGTGAAGTTACATACATTTGCGCTGTTATGGACTTCCTGTAAACAGCGGCAATTAGTTTGCCAACTAACAACTGTAAGCAATCTATTTTGTTAAGAGAATTATAATATTATTATGAGTAAGGAAATCACTTCCAGAGCGCAAGATTATTCTCAGTGGTACAATGACCTCATTATTAAAGGTGGTTTGGCAGATTATAGTGCCGTGAGAGGTTGCATGGTCATCAAACCTTATGGTTTCGCACTTTGGGAGAACATGCGTGATGTATTGGATCGAATGTTCAAAGAAACTGGTCATCAGAATGCTTATTTCCCGCTCTTTATTCCCAAAAGTTTATTTGAAGCAGAGGAAAAGAATGCAGAAGGTTTCGCAAAGGAATGTGCAGTTGTTACGCACTATCGCTTAAAAACCGATCCTACTAATAAAGGAAAACTCATTGTAGATCCTGAAGCAAAGCTGGAAGAAGAACTGGTGGTTCGTCCAACCAGTGAAGCCATTATTTGGAATACTTATAAAACATGGATTCAATCTTATCGTGATCTTCCGATTCTGGTGAACCAGTGGGCGAATGTGGTAAGATGGGAAATGAGAACAAGATTATTTCTTCGTACTGCAGAGTTTCTCTGGCAGGAAGGTCATACGGCACATGCTACCAAAGAAGAAGCGGTTGACGAAACCGTCAAAATGCTAAACGTATACGCCGATTTTGTGGAGAATTGGATGGCTGTTCCGGTAATCAAGGGTGTGAAAACACCCAACGAACGTTTTGCAGGTGCTGAAGACACTTATTGTATTGAAGCAATGATGCAGGATGGAAAAGCATTACAGGCAGGTACTTCCCATTTTCTTGGTCAGAATTTTGCAAAAGCATTTGATGTAAAATTCAGTGATAAGAATAATCAACTGGAATATGTTTGGGCTACAAGCTGGGGTGTAAGTACCCGTTTGATTGGTGCATTGGTGATGGCGCATAGTGATGATAGTGGATTGGTATTACCTCCGCGTATCGCACCATTACAAGTGGTGATTGTTCCCATTTTCAAAGGAGAGGAACAAAAAGCACAGATTGATGAGCGGGTTCATCAGCTAATGAAAGAACTCAAGACCTTAGGTATATCTGTGAAGTATGACGACAGTGATAATGCCAGACCGGGATGGAAATTTGCAGAATATGAATTGAAAGGTGTTCCTGTACGTGTGGCTATCGGTGCACGTGATCTTGAAAATAATGTAGCAGAAATAGCTAGAAGAGATACTAAGGAAAAGAATACGGTTTCTTTGAATGGACTTTCCACCTATATACAAAACCTGTTAGAAGAGATTCAGCAAAATATTTTCAACAGAGCCAAACAGTATCGAGACGAGCATATTACTCTGGCGAATAGTTGGGATGAATTTGTTCAGCTACTGGATACTAAAGGTGGATTTATTGCCGCTCATTGGGATGGCACCGGTGAAACAGAAGACAAGATCAAAGAATTGACCAAGGCTACGATACGTTGTATCCCATTGGACAACCAGGCGGAAGAAGGTGTTTGTATACTTAGTGGAAAGCCTTCTGCTCAAAGGGTTTTATTTGCAAGAGCTTACTAGTATTCACAGCATCCGTGCAAATACATTATCCCTCCAATGCGACAAAAAGAAATACATCCTGCATTACAACCTTACCTTGAAGGCAAAGTCATTTTGCTGGATAAACCATTGGAGTGGACTTCCTTCGATGCTGTTAAGAAAGTACGTATACTCACACGTATTGCAAAAGTTGGACATGCCGGTACGCTTGATCCTTTGGCTACAGGTTTATTGATTATCTGTACAGGTAAGTTTACAAAGAAGATCAATGAGTATATGGGAATGGAGAAAGAGTACACGGGTACTTTTACCTTGGGTGCCACAACGCCAACCTATGATTTAGAATCGCCACCTGAAAATATTAAAGACGTCACTCATCTTACAGAAGAACAAATACACAACGCTACAATATCATTTATGGGGCCTATTATGCAGGTTCCTCCTGCCCATTCGGCGATTAAGAAAGATGGTAAGCCGGTTTATCTCGCGGCTAGAAAGGGTGAGCATGTTGTATTAGAGCCGCGTCCTGTTACGATCCATCAGTTTGCGATTGAAAAAATTGAATTGCCGGTTGTTCATTTTAGAGTGGTGTGTTCAACAGGTACTTATATCAGAAGTTTGGCCAATGATTTTGGTGCGGCATTAGGTGTGGGCGGGTATATGAGTAGTTTGCGGAGAACCAGAATAGGTATTTTCTCTGTGGAAGATGCGCACAGTATTGAATCCTTTGAACAAGAAATAACAAAGCTCAAAGAGAACTTAGAAGGGTAGACCAATACCAAATTGTAAAGCCATATTGTTGATCTTGAGTCCGGAAGCTCTTGTTTCAGACCATACAAAATCTTTGATACTCATCCATCCTCCATTTTTATTTCTGGCAGGATCTTTTACACGGTAAGCAAAATCAAATCGAATCAAGAAATAAGAAAAATCAAATCTCAATCCCGTACCTACACCTATAGCTAAGTCTCGAGTCAGATTACTGAAAGAAAATTTTGAGTCGGGATCTTGATCATTTCTTTTGATATTCCAGATATTGCCGATGTCAGCAAAAAAAGCGCTGCCTACTTTGAATGATCCTAGTGATAACAAGGTGAATCGATATTCGATATTACCCTCTAACTGAACATCTCCAAAACGATCGCGATAAGAACTATTAACAGTATCACTAAATACAGAACTACCTAAGCCTAATTGCCTCAGGCCCCATGCACGCATGCTGTATGGACCACCGGCGATAAACTGTTTAAAGAAAGGTAAGGTTCTTCCGATACGCGGGTCATTACCATAATTATATCCTACGCCTGCAAATGCACGATATGCCAATTCTGATTGATCATACTTTGTTACTTGACGATATTCAGTTTCAGTTTTGATATACCGGTAAATATTATTTCTCAATCCGGGTAATAATCCAAATAATCCGCCAGCTTCTTCAATACCTACCCTGAAATAGTGACTTCTGTTTCTATTCAATCTACCGGTACTGGTGCTAATGAATGATAAACTTTGACTTACAATATTACCCTCGTTGAAGGATGCTTGTAAAAATGGGTTTTTCTGAATCAAATCAATAAGTCCTGCTAATCGGGTGATGCCATACAATTCCACATTTAGGGGTTTGTACAACCATAAATGATCTCCATTTCTTTTCCTGCTTCTCCATTCATAGCCAATACTGGCTGTAAAAGAATTCACTTTATAAAAATTTCTTCTATCAATATAGGATCCGTTAAGGGTGAGTGAGGTTTTTTTGTTCTCTATTTTTTTTGAACTACCCCAACTGCGAAACGGTGTGAGAATACGAGGGAAAGCATAGGTATGACTTGCACTTACTAAAAAAGTTTGAAAGAGCGGATTATTGGCCTGATTCAATAAATTTAATTCTACCCCAGTTCTCAAAACAGTTTGTTGCTGTATGGCTTGTTTCCATCTATTCTTATTGTTGTAGCTAAGGTTCATGGAGATACCAAGTGTATTACCGGTAATCACATCACCCGAATTTCGGCTGCCTTCCAACTCTGCTGCTACAGATTGTTTGGTAGCGGGAACCAAGAATACATGAACATCCAATGAATCTTTATTCCTAGGTTCCAAAATAGCGTCTACCTGTTGCCAAGCACCCAATTGTCCGAGCGTATTAATAGTTTTAAAATAATCAGCTTCATTGTATTTATCTCCCCGCTTGAAGTAAGTATGTTCTCGCATGGGTCTAAATCGAAATATACCCTGCTTATATTTCATGATACCGCTCCTGAAAGTATCTACAATAAAATCAGTTCTCCTTTTTACACTATCCGGGATATCATAAAGTTTCGTTTCCGGATAATAATAAATATTTCCAAAGCTGAATTGATGCAAACCTGTTGAGTCAGTTAAGTTTCTGGTAGTGGTAATATTGATATCCCAACTAGGATTTTCGTTTCTCTTCTTTGCAACATCAGCAATGAGCTGGGCTTGTTTGAAAGGATCTAGTGTTAGTTGAAGTAGTTCTTTATCCAGTGTATCTACCACTGCTCTTAGGTCATCTCTGCTAAAATTATAGTAGCCGTTCTGACGGAATAAGTTGGTAAGTCTGTCCAGTTCGTCACCAATCACTTGTTTGGTATAGCGTCCTCCTTTTTTTAGCAGGCTTTTTGAAATTTCAGATTGCACCAATGCATTCAATGCGGAGTCTTGGAAACTGTAGGAAACAGAATCAATGGTAATATTTTTTCCTGTTGATATGTCCATGATCACATTTGTACGTAATTGATCTTTGACAGTATCAATAAAAACAGAGTCTTTGAAATTTGGATAGAAATAACCTTGACTATTCAGATAAGCTCTCATGAAATTGATCGAGCGATCAAGATTAGTGCTGTCAAATACAGGAGGCTTGTTTAGACGATACCACGCTAAATATCTCTGTGCTAGTCTGACCTGTAAGCTATCATCCCAATAATTCTCTAGTTCATAAGTTAGCCGTTTTTTCTCATCTTTGGGAAGGTCATTAAGAATATTGATCTTGTTGCTGTAAACAAAAGGTTTATGGGTAGGGTAATTTTTTACTGTTGTACGTTGTTGAACGGAACAGGAATGAAGTAGGATCATTAACAATACAGTCAAGATGCCATATTCTAAAACAACTCTTTTTCCGATCAAAAGCATAATCAATGTTAAGCAAGAATGAGCTCAAATATATTCAATCTTTATGCCACAAAAAACAAAGAACGGCTGAGCGGCTATTTATCGTTGAAGGCGTGAAATTGGTTCAGGAGCTTATTAGCGAAGGTTATCCTGTTAAAAATATCTATGCAACAGACCAATGGGTGATGCCCGAGGGGAATTATCCGGTTACCATTATTTCAGAACAGGAATTAGAGAAGATTAGTTCCCTGCAAACCCCCAATCAGGTGCTGGCCATCGTTCAGCAGCCGGAACTTACGTATGAACCTCAATGGGATCATAAGTTAACATTGGTATTGGATGGTATACAAGACCCGGGTAATATGGGTACCATCATTCGTATTGCAGACTGGTTTGGGATTGATCAAATCATTGCCAGTGAGGATACAGTTGAATTGTACAATCCTAAAGTGATTCAGTCTACGATGGGAAGTTTTATGCGGGTGAAAGTTTGGTATCGCGATATCGTTTCTCTACTTAGTAAGCAAAAGGTACCGATATACGGTGCTGTACTGGATGGACAATCGATGTATGAAATTCAGCCCCCTCGTACAGGCATATTAATGATCGGGAATGAATCCAAAGGAATTCGGGAGGATCTACAGTCTTTGATCAATCATCGTATCACGATACCCAGAATCGGACAAGCGGAATCTTTGAATGCTGCTGTGGCATTGGGCATCTTATTGTCGCAATTCAAACGGCCTCATTAATTACCTGAACTGTATGGCTTTTACCGGATTAACTTTTCGTATCAACAACGAAGGAATGATCAGTGAAGCATAACATACAATAGCGGTTCCCACAGTTATAGCTAAGACCTGCCACCATACAATGATCATAGGTGCTTCACGAACATAATAGGAAGTTTCGTCCAACCTGATAAAGCCTGTTAGCTGTTGTAACCAACAGATGCCAACACCCAGTATCAGTCCCAGCACAATACCTGTAATTGTGATTACTGAAGCATGATAGAGGAATATTTTCTGGATGGTCCAGTTATCAGCACCCAATGCTTTGAGAATACCTACCATTCTTGTTCTTTCCAAAATAAGAATCAGTAAGCAGGTGATGAGATTAATAATGGCTACTGCCGACATCACAATAAAAATCACATCGCGGTTCACATCCTGAATATTTAGCCAGTCAAATATATTCGGGTATACTTCACGAATGGTTCGGCTCATCCATTCGACAGGCAGCTGTTCTGATAGTTGCCGACTCGCAGCATCCATTTTTGTATAGTCTTTTACAAACACTTCATACCCGCCTATCTGATCGTTCCTCCATTCATTGATACGTCTGATCAGTTGGATGTCACCGATCACAAATAGTTTATCATATTCTTCAATCCCCGTTTTATAAATACCTGTTACTTGTAGCTTGCGATAGGTGCGACTATCATCAATGGAGGAGACAAAATGTACTTTTAAGGTATCATTCAATCCGATATTTAGTTGATCAGCCAAGGCTTTTGAAACAATGATCTGCTTACTGTAATTACTATCTTCAAACTGCAGCCAATTACCTGCTGTAAAAAATGATTTCAATTCTGAACCGTCATAATCCCGATCAATACCTTTTAACAAAACACCTTCAATCTCACCTTTTGATTCAATAACGGCTGATTTGGTAGCAAAAGCCTGTACGCGCAGAACATTATTGTTAGTCTGAATGATATGGCTGATGCTACTATCGTAGGTAAAAGGTGTTTCTTCTGCGATGAGTGATTTTCCTGCTTCATAGTGCTGTACCCTGATATGTCCCCAGAAGCTGAAAATTTTAGCAGCCACTGTTTGTTGGAAACCATTGACAAATGCCAAGGTGAGGATCATAGCCGCTACACTTAATGTGGTGGCAGCAATGGATAAACGTATAATAAACCTAGAAAAAGATCGCTGTTTGTTAAATGCAATACGTTTGGCTATGTCAAATGAAAATCCCAATGGCATGATTTTGGTAAAAATACGAATGGCAGGGCAATCCCGCATGTTTCCTTATTGCTAATAAAAGTCTTTGTATTATTACATCATCATCTTGTCACATGAAACAGCCTTATTTGCTTCTTCTTTTCTTACTCATTACCTATGCTGTAACAGCACAGCGTGAACCCGATCGTATTTATATGGAAGGGATACAAACGGTAAAACTGTTTCAGCAAAATGATCAGCAATCTGTTCCACTCATTCGCTTGGGTACTAGCGATTTACTGGAATTGCATTTTGATGATCTCAGTGGTACGGTAAAAAATTTTTTTTATACCTATGAGTTGTGTAATGCGGACTGGAAGCCGGCTCTATTGAATCCATTTGATTATTTAAAAGGGTTTACACAGAATCGTTTAACACAGTATCGGATGTCGTCTATTGCTATGACCAAGTACATGCATTATCAGGCATTGCTTCCGGAAAGAAATTGTATGCCATTTAAAAGTGGTAATTATCTGTTAAAGGTTTTTTTGAATGGAGACACTTCAAAACTGGCTTTTACAAAAAGAATCATGGTGGTGGATGACAGGGTGAATATTGGAGCCAGAATATCGCAGCCATTCAATAGTTCACAGATCAGAACGCATCAGAAAATACAAATAACGGTTGGTACCAAAGATCTCAATATCATGAGTCCACAGCAGCAAACCAAGCTGGTGATTTTGCAGAACAATCGTTGGGCTGATGCTGCTTTTAATTTACAACCGAGTTTTATTCGTGGAAATGCATTGGAATACAATGGTGAGCAGGATGCAGTTTTTCCTGCCGGGAAAGAATTTCGATGGGCAGATCTCAGAAGTTTTCGTTTTGAAAGTGACAGGGTGGAAAGTGTAGATCGCTCTGCATTTCCGTATCATATATATATCAGACACGATTTACAAAGAAATGATCTCCGATATGCATTTTTTAGTGATCGCAATGGATGGAATGAAATATCCACCACAGAATCCATTAATCCCTGGTGGCAGGGTGATTATGCAAAAGTGGATTTTACACTCGTACCATCCGGCGGCAAACCCTATGTGGGTAAAGATGTTTTTTTGGTAGGAGAGATGACAGGTAATCAGGCCAGTGATAGTTCAAAAATGGAATTCGATACAGAAAAAGCAGTCTATAAAAAAACACTTTTTTTAAAGCAGGGCTATTACAGTTATCAATATCTGACAAAAGATATAGGAGATCGTTTCGCAAAAGCTGATCCCTCACTTGCGGAAGGCAATTACTGGGAGACAGAGAATGAATACCTGATCCTATTTTATTTTCGCCCATTCAGTGGTCGGCATGATGAATTGTTGGGTGTAACCCGACTCAACTCTCGAAATTTCGGCAGTGGTTTTTGAGTATCGGTTTAATGGTTCAAAAAATTAGGGAAAATAGGTCTCAACCCTTACTTTTGCACCGGCAGGTCTTACACGACCAGCTCCTGCTGAACCTCCCCAGGGCAGGAATGCAGCAAGGATAGGCGGTTGTAGCGGTGCGATGTGAGTAGCCTGCCATTTTTT
>Ga0208492_1000241_pt1 | contig 53513 bp, 47 predicted proteins | sample Subbioar_CSW14AB_FD_184820 | JGI IMG/M metagenome (GOLD analysis project Ga0208492, IMG submission 184820) | Serpentinite rock and fluid subsurface biosphere microbial communities from McLaughlin Reserve, California, USA - CR12Mar_CSW14AB (SPAdes) | ecosystem: Environmental > Terrestrial > Deep... | reverse complement strand
CCGATAGAGTCGCTCTGGAAAAAAACAAGAAGAAATGTAACCCACAACAGGTATTTTGAATCAAGGGAACAACAAAGGACCTGTCTGATGAAATTTTTCAAGAAGTTTAAAAACCCAAATAAAGTATTGACAACGCTATCCGCAAATAATTAAGACGTTAAGTATAGCATTGTGATCTTATTGTTCTATCAATCATTCCTGCAACAACTTTGTGTTCTTTGTGGTTAAAGAATGCACTTTTCTCAATCTTTATTAAAGATCAGCGTAAAACAGGTACCTCCTTCATTAAAGAACCGGCATTTACCGTTCAGCTGTTCACAAAGTCCATGAATAACGCTTATTCCAAGAGAATCGTGTTTGTCAAAATCTTCCTTTAAACCCACTCCATTATCTTTAACGGAAAGAATAACTTCATTATTTTTCTGGATATGCAGGTCAATTTGAATTAGTCCCCGGTTATCGCCCTTAAAAGCGTGTTTGTAACAATTGGTCAGCAGCTCATTCATGATCAATGCGCACGGCACTGCGGTGTTAAGGTTCAGCTTTATGTCATCAATATGACTTTTAACGATCACCGAATGCGCAAGCATGGGATAAGATTCCTGGATCTCAAGCAGCAGATCCTTCAGGTAAACAGTAAAATTGATTTCTGAAAAATTACCGGTTTTATAAAGGCGGTTATGGATCAGGGCCATCGAATTCACATGGTTCCTGCTTTCCAGCAATATATCCCTGGCCTCTTCATTTTCAGTACTGCTTAATTTAAGGTTAAAGTAGCCGACGATCACGGCCAGGTTGTTTTTAACCCTGTGGTGAAGTTCGGCCAGCAAAATTTCTTTTTCCGCGAGTGTTTTTTTGATCAGGGCCTCGCTTTCTTCCTTTTCTTTTAAGCGCTCCTCGAAGAATTGGCTGTTGATCCTGTTGTCTTCCACTGTGAGGTAAATAAAGAATCCCACTGTTGCGGCACTGATCGTAAGATTTATAACGAACATCTGGTAGCGCTCACTGTTGGGTTCCATGTTTATTTCTTCGGAGGAATGGTACATTAACGCGTAGATCAGGAGCAGCAGGGTAATAAAACAGAACAGGAAGATCATAATTTTTTTATCCTGCCCATAATCAAAGGCGAAAGAGATGGCAAGCACCAGCGGAAAGTAATACAAATAGTCGCCTGCCTGTATACTTGCCAGTGTTCCGAAATAAAAAATAGTGAGGCTTATATACAGGAATATGAATACAATAAAAACACGGTGATGGTGTTTTTTAAAGTATAATACGACCACGAAGATCAGCGCGGAGCCGCCAAGAATCACAGCATCAAGATAATAACCATAAGCCAGATCAGTAATCGCGTTTAACAGGTAAATGACAAGCGCGATCACCAGGTACTGGTTAATAAGTGTAAATCGTTTGATTTGCCTGGGGTCGTATTCGGGTAGAATCCCAATGTTAGAAATGTAAGCCCAGAATTTTTTGATCATAGAGACACAATAAAGTTAGAGCTTTATTTTTTATTACAAAGCCGGGAACAGAGCGATTTAATCTTCTACCCCAAAGATCTTAGTAATTACTTCCCTGTTCTTTTCCTGGATCACTTTGCGTTTTAAACTTAGCTTGGGAGTTATTTCCCCGCTTTCCACACCCCAAACGGCATTGATGAGTTGATAACGTTTTATCTGTTCAAAAGAAGCCAGGGTGGCATTTGTTTTTTTTACATGATCGGCAATAATTGCTTTAAGTTCTTCATTGTTCATCATTTCGCTGTTCCCTTTCCATTCTATTTCGTGATGTTTGGCATACTCCTTAAAATTAGCAAAGGAAGGAATAATGAGGGCCGATGCAAATTTCTGGCCTTCACCAATTACCATGCACTGCTCAATATAACGGCACTCCTTTAATTTGTTTTCAATAGCGATCGGCGAGATATATTTGCCCGCGCTGCTCTTAAAGATCTCCTTTTTACGATCGGTGATTTTAAGAAATCTGCCTTCCACAATTTTTCCGATATCACCGGTATGAAACCAGCCGTCTTTGTCAATCACCTCTGCAGTTGCCTCCGGATTTTTGTAGTACCCCATCATCAGGCTGGGGCCTTTCATTAAAATTTCCCCATCTTCTTCCGCTATTTTCACTTGCGAATTCTCAACAGGCACCCCAACCGTTCCGAACATACGATTGTCTTCGTCAAACCTGTTTACCGACACAACTACACAGGTTTCGGTTAACCCATAACCCTGCAGCAAATTTAGTCCCGCGCAATAAAAGATACGTTCAAGCCTTGGATTCAATGCAGCTCCTCCGCTTACAACGGCAACAACTTCTCCGCCTACCGCAGCCCTCCATTTTTTATAAACGAGCATATCCGCAATTTTAACCTGGAAGGCATACCACCAGCCATTGGCGCCATGGAGTTCAAAGCGCTCCGCCAGGCGCATGCTCCAGTCAAATAATTTCTTTTTAAAACCTGAGAGTTTTTCTCCCGCGGCTGTAATACGCTCCAAAACACGTTCAAGAACGCGGGGAACAGCAACAAAGATCTGCGGATGGATCTCGCGGCAATTATCGCCTATGGTTTCAATACTCTCGGCATAATAAATACTCACACCGTGATATAAATAAAGTGTATTTAAAAAACGTTCATATACATGGTTAAGGGGCAGAAAGCTCAGCGCCCTCCATTTATTCGTAAACGGGGCAATATGCTCGCACACATACACATTTGCCATCATGTTTTTGTGCGAGATCATCACGCCTTTAGGCTGACCTGTTGTTCCTGAAGTATATAATAAGGTCATAAGGTCATCCTCTTTTACATTGTTTTTCAGTTCGTTTATTTTTTCAAGGTTCAGGTGCTCCCGGCCAAGGTCGATAAATTCGGAGAACGGTTTAACTCCTTCGATCGGGGAAAAACTGAAAACAAATTTTAAATGCGTGAGTTCTTTTTCAATGGCCGCCAGCTTTTGCCATACTGACTTTTCGGATATAAAAATTATTTTGGCCTCGCTATGATTCAAAATGTAGGTAAGGTCGCTGTTGCTGATAGTTGGAAAAATAGGCGCGGTGGGCATGGAAACCTGCTGGCAGCCATAATCCACAAAATTCCACTGTGGGGAATTGCCTGCCATTATTGCAACGTTATCGCCGGGCTTTAATCCCAGTTGCAATAAAGCTGCACTGACATAATTAGCATTATTAATAAAGTCGTCCAGGCTATAACTTATCCATTGTTTGTTCTCCTTAGCGTTTAAAATGTCTTTTTTTGGAGCATAGGTTTTTAACCTGTCCAGAATGTCGAATACCCTTTTTAATTCCATTTATCTAATTTGAGAGATTTTATTGAATTAACAAAATGTGGGCATGAATTACATGATTGTGGAAACATGTAAGCCACAGACAGCACCGATTCCCTGATCCGGATAAAAATGGGTTGAAGGATAATTTCAGTGACGGGAAAGGGTTTTCGTTCGGAAAGATGGATTAATCTGTGCAATCAGCGAAATCAATGGCTTTTTTAATAAGACACTTGAGAACTGCTGCAAAAACCATAACTTTGCCCGAGCAAAAAAGTATGATAGTAATTACGGGTTCGGCAGGTTTTATTGGAAGCTGCCTTGTTTCAAAATTTAATTCGGAAGGAGTTTCTGATCTGATACTGGTGGATGATTATTCAAAGGTCGAAAAGGATAAAAATTCCGCTGGAAAAAAATTCAAAGAAAGGATCGAAAGAACGGAGTTTATCGAATGGTTTCGCAAAAACGCCAAAGACGTTGATTTTGTGATCCACATCGGGGCAAGAACGGATACCACCGAATTTAATGTGGAGCTGTTTAATGAACTGAATCTTAACTATACAAAAGCACTCTGGAACATCTGCACTGAAAATAACATTCCCCTGATTTATGCGTCCTCCGCCGCAACATATGGTTTAGGTGAACAGGGGTACACCGATGACGAAACAAAGATCCCTTTATTAAAACCTTTAAATCCGTACGGCGATAGCAAAAATGATTTTGATAAATGGGCGATCACACAAAAACAAACACCTCCAAACTGGCAGGGCTTGAAGTTTTTTAATGTGTACGGTCCGAACGAATATCATAAGGGAAGAATGGCTTCGGTGATCTTTCATTCTTTTCACCAGATCAAAAAAACAGGAAAGGTAAAACTCTTCAGGTCTCACAATCCGAATTATACAGATGGCGGCCAGCTACGTGATTTTGTGTATGTAAAAGATGTGGTGAACGTGATCTGGTTTCTTTATTCAAAGCGCCCAAAAAATGGCATTTATAATTTAGGCAGTGGGAAAGCCCGGACCTTTCTCGATCTTGCGAAAGCTACGTTTAAAGCATTAAACATTGAACCGAACATTGAATTTATTGATACGCCGCTTGATATCCGTGACAAATACCAGTATTTTACAGAGGCGGATATGCGTAAATTAATTTCGGTTGGTTATTCAAAACCTTTTACTTCCTTAGAACAAGGAGTAGAGGATTACGTAAAGAATTATTTGAATACAGAGACCTATCTGTAACCTTCTTTCTTCAACACAGAGAAACAGAGTTTAAGAGAACGCGGAGTTTTTTCCCTGTGTTGAAATTCTCAATTTTCCGTTTCTTTTTGTAAATTTAACTATGAAGAAATCTATTTTAAGATCTGTCACGTTTTGTTTTTTCTTGGTTCAGAACGTTTATTTTATAAAAGCGCAAACTCCGGGCTGCCAAACCTGTAAGAATGCGCAGGCGCAAGCCTCCATTTATTACTGTGCAGAGAACCTCAGGAGCGACACCTTTGATGTGTTAAAGTATACTATCAACCTTGAGATTGGAAACACCAGTAATCACCTGCTCTCTGGGAATACACAGGTGCGTTTCGCGCCAAAACTTAACAACAAGACGTTTATTCGTTTTGACCTCTTAAAATTAACCATGGACTCGGTCAAGGAAAACAACCAGCTTTTAACCTATGTTTATAATGACACCATTCTGAAAATAAATTTTACAAGTTCAAAAAACACAACGGATACCTCCATTGTTACAATCTATTACCACGGGACGCCTCAGATCGATGCGACCGGCTGGGGTGGATTTTATTTTGACAATACTCAAAGTGCGCAATACGCGTATAACCTTGGGGTAGGTTTTGGCGCAAAACCGCATAACTATGGCCGCGTATGGTTTCCCTGCTTTGACAATTTTGTGGAAAGAAGTAAGTATGAGTTCAACATCACCTCTGATACGACCCGCAGGGCTTATTGTAACGGGCAGCTGATCTCAGACATTGTTAACGCGAACAAGCGTACCCGCAAATGGGTGTTGAATGAAGAGATCCCGACTTACCTGGCAAGTGTAGCGCTCGCCAACTATAGGCAGGTAAACTGGACGATCAATACCCTTACCGGGGTGAAGCCTATCACACTGGTTGCTTTTGCAAATGACACAACGGCAATGAAAACAGGCTTTGTAAACTTAAAAAACTGTATCACTGGTTTTGAAAATTATTTTGGGCCCTATAAATGGAACCGTTTCGGGTATTGTCTGGTGCCTTTTAACAGCGGGGCCATGGAACATGCCACTAACATTTCTTATCCACGGGCTTTTATTGGTAACCTTGCTTATGAAGCTGATCTGATGGCGCATGAGCTTTCGCATCACTGGTGGGGTGACCTGATCACCTGCGAAACGCAGGAAGACATGTGGATCAATGAAGGAATGGCTACTTTTAGCAGTTATATGTTCACGGAATGGCAGTATGGAAAAACAGCCTATATTAATAAGGTAAAAACGCAGCATGATGACCTTCTTCATTTCCTGCATAAAAATGAGGGAGGTTTCAGAGCCGTTAGCGGTCTGCCACATAGCCTCACTTATGGAGATCATGTCTATAAAAAAGGCGCGGATGTGGCGCATACCTTAAGAGGTTATATGGGAGATTCCGCCTTTTTTAATGCGTCAAAATACACTATGCAGCAAAATGCCTTTAAGAGTATAAATAGTACAGAATTTAAAAATCACTTCCAGACCAGCAGCGGCCAGAGCCTTACTGATTTTTTTGACAACTGGATTTTCGCCGGAGGATGGTCGCATTTTGCGATCGACTCTGTAATATACAAACCTGGAACAAGCGGTATTGACGCAATTGTTCATCTGAGACAAAAACTGTATGGGGCAACTGTACTTCATTCCAGTGTGCCGTTGGAACTGAGTTTCTTTAAGAGTGACTGGAGCAGGATCATTAAAAAAGTTACAATGTCAGGTGCAACGCAGGTGTTTACCGTAAATATTCCGAATACAGCCGTTTATTGCGCTTTAAATTATGATGATAAGATCGGCGACGCTACTTCTCACGAAGCGAAGATCATAAAATCAGCAGGGAATGTTACCTATGCGCTGGGCAAAATATTTATGCAGGTTCAGAATGCCGGAGCTGATTCATCTTTGTTACGGGTGATCCATAACTATGTCAGGCCTGATCCTTTTAAATATAACCCGATTCATCATAAGTTATCTGACCAGCATTTCTGGCGAGTAGAGGGAATTTTATCCCAGGGGTTCGTGACCAAAGCACGTTTTAATTTTGACGGTAACAAAGCAGCAGGTGGAACCTATGCATACATGGATACCCTGTTAACGATCATAAATTCAGACAGCATTAATTTGTTCTACAGGAAAAATGCTTCCGAAGATTGGGTGATGTTGCAAAACGTTACAAAGTTCATTACCGGATTGCGAAGCGGTTACATTCAAATGGACACACTAAAATTAGGCGAGTATACGTTCGGGAATTATGGGGACTCGAGCCTGGTTGGTTTAAACCAGAGTTCAAAAAATAAAATGGAGATTAAGCTGTATCCAAATCCGGCAACACATAAGTTTAGCATTGAATTTAAAGAACCGCTTAAAAAGGAGTACCTGCTTACCATCCTGGATGTGGAAGGGAAAACGGTAATTTCAAAGAATCTCAATACCAGGCTTGCATTGGTTGATATAAACCAGCTTGCAAAAGGAACCTACCTGGTGAAGATCAGCAGCGTTGGAATGACTTCCTATTCACAGAAGCTGATAGTGGAGTAAGAGTTGGAAAAACCTACAGGGTTTATAAAGATCATTGCACAGTAATCAATTTCTGCCCGGCTTTTTGCCCGTTGGCAGAGGTCCTGATAAAATAAACACCTGAAGAAACTCCCTGCAGATTTAAGATCCGGGAATAAGATCCTGGAGTTTCTTCCTGTTGATACAATTGTTTAACAATGGCTCCATTCATATGGATCAGGTCGATCTTAATTGTCTGTGTCCGGCTTAACTGGTATGAAATATTGGTAATATCATTGGCAGGGTTAGGAAAAATAGAGATCTGTGTCACACCGGTAGCGATCTCTTTGATACTGGTGGTATCAGGTGGTGGCGGCGGCGGTGTTCCTTCCAGCAGCAGCATAGACTCAGGACTGATCACAAAATCTCCCGTGTAACCTCCGTTGCCATTTACGGCGTTTCCGATGGCGTAGATGGTAGCGTCTCCGTTTCCACTTGCGGGAGCTACCCATTTAAATGTAAAAGTGGCTGTACCCGAAGTGGCAAGTTTGGTAGTGGAATGAACAGCATTTTTTCTTCCAAGCGAGGTCAGAAATTTTACACCAGATCCCGGGTTCTGGATATTTCCCGAGTTCGCATGCGATGAATTCAGGATCTCGCAGCCGAATCCGTAACGCGTAAACCCTGCCGCGGAAGTTGTGATTGTTATCTGGTAAGTAGAGTCAGGGAAATATTCCAGGGCTGAATTGGCATTTACAGAAAAAGCGGGACTCGATGTTATTGTAAGACCTGAAACAGCGCTTGAACCACCACCATGGCAGGCCCCGTTTCCTGAACAGGTTGCCTCTCCGGGCGAGCCCGTATATCCGGCGTAACCGGTGGCGCTTTTTTTTGTGATAAATGCTGAGGTCGCCATTATTGTAAGTGTCGCGACAAGAACGGTGCTGATAATTTTTTTCATAGCTTGTGATGTGTATTTGCCTTTTACCGGGCCTTAAGCAAATTTAATTTATATCAAATGAATTGAACTATCTTATTTCATGAAGAGCTTGGACTTTTCAACGATTTGTTCTGAAATTGGTTTCTGTATTCTAATGGGGTTAATTGGGTCTGCTTTTTAAAAAAACGGTTGAAATAAGGAACATCTTCAAAATGGAGATAAAAGGATATTTCCTTAATATGCATATCGGTAGCATACAACAGCCGCTTTGATTCAAGTAACACCCTCTCCTGGATAAATTGTGTGGCCGTTTTTCCTTCCTGTTTTTTACAAAGTGCATTCAGATGGTTTGGAGAAATGGACAGTTCGTAAGCGTAATCCGAAACCGTTTTGTGAGACAGATAATTTTCATTTATCAGCTTTTTAAATTGGGTTATTTTGTGGTTCTTATCCGTAGAATCGTGTTTGCTGTTCTCTCCCGTCGCGATAAAATAAAACTTAAGTTTTAATAAAATAATATTCAGGTAGGAGCGGCAGATCTCAATTGTATCGGCGCCTGACTTTACTTCCCTGTTGAGGGATAAAACAAGTTCGTCTAATTGACGGCTTAAATCATTACTGAGTTTCAAAACCGGGTAGTTCGAACTATCATAAAAAGGGAAGATCTCCGCAAAACGATCCCTGGCTTTTAAGGAAACAAAATCTTCGGTAAAACATAAAACATATCCGTTTTTCTTTTTGAGGCTGAGTTTGTGGATCTGGCCAGGAGATACAAAATGAACGCTGTTGTTTTCTACCGGATAATGATTAAAATCAATTTCATGATTTCCCTGTGCCTTGGTGAAGAACAGCAGCTCGAAAAAAGTATGACGATGAGGTACCGTGCTGTCGTATGTCTTTCCACTACTTCCCACCAGGTCAATGATCCCAAAACCCAAAGGACCCATTTCCTTGGTTTTGATCGCGTGTACAGGAACCTGTTTTGTGTACATATTCATATCGGCCTCAGGCAAAAATAAACTATTTGTGTATTTGGGTAACAATTATCCGCCGGAACAATGTTAATATTTATAGAAGGCATTGTCGGTTATTTTTGTATCATGTAGGAAGAAGAAACACAATATCCACCGTCAGTAGTTTTGTACAAACTAAAAACTGATCCTGTAAATACAGGGCCGAGATACCAAATATAAATCGGGGGTGTATAAAATTATCAGCGACTTAAGATAGATTCTTTTCAAGAATCATCAGGTAATGATCTGCATAATTTGCGGTAAAAGGGAAAAGCGAACCCGTTTTTTCAAACATATTGAGAATGCGCAGCAACCATTTTTTATTTTCGAAATAGGCGTTAAGATAACTTGGTGGAATAAAAAGCCCTACAGGCCTCACGCGCTTCACTTTGAAATGTTTAGAAAAAATCCCCTCTATTTCGGAAGGGGAATAATAAAAGGCATTAAAGATCTCATCTTTAATACGCGTTTCAATGCCATTGACAGCACGACGGCGCTTTAAACGCGGGTCCTTCTGTGTTAAGAAAATAAAATTTTCCCAGATGCATTTTCGTCCCATAATTACCAGTACGAGTTTACCACCTGGAGCAATACAGGGACTAATGTTTTGTGAAAATTTTTCAAGGTCTTCAGCTGCAATACAATTTAAGCCTCCAAAATTAGAGAAGAGTATATCAAAAACCGACGATAATTTTTTATGCACTTCCCGTATGTCTGAAATTTTGAAATGCAGATTCTCAGAACGTACGGAGGCTTTTTTATCAACCGCCATTTTTATCATTTCCGGTGAAGCATCTGTGGCCAGTACAGATTTTAAAAAAGGCGCTATCATAATTGCATCTTCTCCCGTGCCACAATTGATTTCAAGAAGGTTTTTTTGTTTATCAAGCAGGGGGAATAAAAATCGGAACACACGTTTTCTCTGCAGGATCCCTATTGGTGAGTTTGTGAAATGGTCGTCGTATTCTGCAGCGTATGAATTAAAGGCCGATGTGGACATCCGGGACAGTTTTTTTTAGTTTGGAAAGGCTTTTTTGTGTAGAAAAAACATAATAGGGGTAGGCCATGATTTTTTTGAGATCCTTTATTTTTTTCGGGTTATGCATTATCTTTTCTGTCTTTTTTTGGCGATAGAGCTTATGAATATAATGATGCAGTTGTTTGTAGAAGTCTGCAGGGTACGTATTTCTGAACATGAGGGCCATGTCATCCGAATCACTCCAGTTCGTTTTTTCCTTCAGGTCCTGTTTGACTTTTTCATAAAACTTTGTTCCAGGCAGCGGGTATGATACGGAGATACCGATATCGTCCGGCAGGAGATCCCTGACCATTTTAATGGTCAGTTTTATGTCTTCAATAGTTTCGTTGAGGTACCCCAGTTGTAAAAAGAGAGATACCCGGATGCCATGTTTTTTTAATAAAGCGGTGGCTTTATAGATCTGCCCGATTGTGGTCCCTTTATCCATGGCATCCAGTATTTTTTGCGAGCCGCTTTCCGCGCCCATCCATACATCGCTGCAGCCCGAGGCCGCAAGAGCTTCTATGTATTGCGGTTCAACCAAAAGGTCGGCCCGTGACTGAATTTTATAGCTGATCTTTAAATTTTCTTTTTTGATGTGTTCGTTAAATTCAACTACCCAGCTTGGTTTTAATCCGAAAATATCATCTGCAAACCAAACATGTGTGAAACCAAATTGCGTCTGCCATTTTTTTATTTCTTTTACGACCTGTTCCGGACCATGAGTATTGTAACGGTTACCGTAAATTGGTTTTGCGCACCAGTTACATTTATAAGGACATCCACGTGTAGTTACAAAGTTCAGGGAGAAATAACCATGGTTTTCCATCCACATCTTTTTGTAAGGAGAGATGTCAAGAAGATCCCAGGCTGGTGTGGGGAGCAGATCAAGATCTTTTAATACGCCGCGCTTCTGGGTTTTTCTGACTTCTCCATTACTAAAATAAGCAATACCGGGAATATGATCTATTGCCACAGATGTTTTAAAAGCTTCGCACAACTCAAGTAGTGTTTGTTCCGCCTCACCAATGGCTATAACATCAGCGCCCCTTGACAGGTAACTTTCAAAATGGTCGGCGGCATCTGAACTCGAGGTAATAACCTTGCATCCCATCGATTTTGCATAGGATTGCATTTCGAAACAGGCCTCACGCATATTGGTCAGGCACATTTTTGTGAGGTAATTAAATCCGTCATCATAACTCACAAAAATATCCGGCTTGTAAGAGTCAATGGTTGACCTGATATCACCGGCCGAGTCACAGAACATGGTATCAAACAATCTGACCTCAAATCCGTTTTCCCTTAAGTAAGCCATTGCATAAAGGGTACCAAGCGGAGGGTAGGGCATGGTTGTTTTAAACTGTTTGGCGTCAAACTTTAAAAAATAACTATGCGTAAAAAGTACTTTCATTCTGCGATAAAGGTGCGGTGAAAAAACGTTAGAATTTTACCCAAGCTTTGCATTAAACTGTTTTTCAAATTCAAGAGTTTTGGCATCCCACAGAACGAGGATCTTATTTTGAAACCCATGTGTATGGCGCTTGCAGACATCTTTGCGAGACCTGAACTGTAAGTCAAAATCCTCATTGTTCATGCCTGCATATTTTTTCCGCCAGCGCCGCAATGTGAATCCCAATAATTTATCGTCCAGCCAGCTTCCCAGCGAACCATTTAGTAATGTTTCCGTCAGGGACTTTAAAAAAGGTTGTGGAAGCGCTATACACTTATCGGGCATCGCCTCGTTTTTATTTGGAAACTTGTTTTTGTACCAGTCATTCCGCGAGACGATCTTTTTGTAGATCTCGTAATTAACCGTTGGAATGAGGTAAGCAAGTTCCGTACCTGTGAAAACATTTACGTCTGGAATGCTCAGATTGTCTGACGAAATAAAATAATTGGTGCACCAGTATTTTTTAAGATGTGCGGGCAACAGCTTGTATGTTATGATAAGAAGACTTCTGCAGATCCACAAGCGGTTCGGTTTTGTGATAATAAAAAAGTCGATGTCTCCTTTTTCATCAAAATAATTTTTAGAGAGGCCACCGGATAAACAAACGCCTTCAACAAAGGGAAAAGAAGCAATTCTCCGGCTGTATTTAAGCGCGGTAGGCATTATTTTTTTTGCGCCTTCATTGCCATTGATGCGTTTGGCCAGGTCATCTTTCGTTCTTTCAATGCTGAGAATAAATTCTCCATCCTCTTTGAGTATGCCATTTAAAAGTAACTGGTCGAGTTCGCGCATAAATTCTCCTTTGCTGATCTTGATCGCGGAATTCTCAAAAAGCTCATCTTTTGTAAGAGGATATTTAAATACATCAAAGTACAACACGGCTTTAATGATCTCCTGCTGGTCTCTCGTTAAGGACAGTTGTAAAGAATCTATCATAGTTTTAGTTCAACTAATGTATAAAAAAAAAGCTAAAGTTTAACAGGACAAGCATCAGATCGCAACCTCAAAATGGCTTTTAATCATTAGAATCCCCACTTTTTTTCGAAAAAACCCCGGTCCGGGAGATTTTGAAAATGAAATTAGTTTCCCATTTTATTTTTTTGTTTTCCAGCAATTCAAACGCAAGTTGGTATTCCCCTGCAATCTCCTTTATTCTGGTGATCTCACAGTTTTCCGCAAGGATCATGAAAAAAGTTGTTTGCTCATGCATGAATGATTTTACACCGGAAAATAAACTTTTGAAATACTCCCCGTTTTTTCCACAATTCCAGGCGAGCTGAGAAGGAAACCGAACCGCTTCAAAGAAGTAGGGAGGATTAACAACAATCACATCAAATTTAACCGGGGGAAGCGAGGTAAAAAGATCGCTTTCTATGCAATGAAAATCTGAAAGGTTTGAGCCGAAATTTTTGATAAAATTTTCCTTCGTACAGGTCACAGCTTCAGGATTAATATCTGTGCAGGTAACTTGGGCTTGTTTTTTGTGGGCAAGGAGGCTGATGATGCCGGAACCACAACCGATTTCCAGGAATTTTTTATGGGTGAGGCGCAGGGAAGAAACAAAATCGAACAGGTACCTGCTACTGAAAAAAAATTTAGGATGAAATACGCCGGGTTTAATTGTAAGCTCAAAAGTTTTTAAGCGGGTAACACGCGTTTTTTTAAGATACCACAATAAATAAGGTTTAACAACAATGCTCGCAAATTGTTTCTGTAAGCGGTCAAACATGGTTAAAATCCTTCGGTTTCAGGTTGCCTGTATTTCCAGACCCGGTGTAAAAAATTGATCTCCTTGGGGAAGGTATAAATACTGGTCTTGTAGCGCCACGAACTTATTAGTTTTAACAGACCCCTTTTTAACGGCGTTAAACGAATGTCGGAATTGGTAGGGTAATATCCGTTCAGCACGGTTTCAAATTGTTTTATCTTATCTATCATGTAAGGCTTAAGCCAGGGAGTGAGCGGGTTTTTTCTCAGGTCAAAATTTTCCCAGGCCGGATTTACCCAGTCTTCCAGCTTTTCCGGAAATTTGAAGCCGCTTTGAAGCACCTGGTTATACATGTCTGATCCTTCTGTAGGTACCGGGCTGTATGTATAAATAATGATCTCCGTTCTCGGGTTCACCGTTTTTACTTTCTTGATAAAGGCTATATCCTCATCAATTTGTTTGTTTACCTCTTCTTCTGTTTCTCCCGGAATTCCAAGAACAAAAGAATACTCAGGGATGATATCAAATTTTTTAAGCCGCTCGGCAAATTTCAGGATCTGCGCTCCTGTCTGGGTGCCGCCCTTGTCCATTTTTTTAAGCACGTCGTCATTGCCGGTCTCCGCACCGAAAAAGATCATCTTGCAGCCCGCCTCTCTTATAATGGCAAGGGATTCATCTTTATACTTGTCCATGGTATCTATCCGGGCTTCCCCCCACCATACCATGTTTTCGTTTTTTATCAGTTTGGCAAATTCAACAGTGCGTTTTTCAGAAACAAAAAAATTATTGTCATGAAATTCAATGGCATCAGCCTGGTATTTATCTTTTAAAGCTTTAACATCTGTGTAGATTCCTAATGCAGATTTACCTTTCCATCTCGCATTATATATGGGAACAACGGCACAAAAAGAGCAGGTAAAAGGACAGCCAAAACTACTGTGATAAGCGAGGGTTTTATTTCCCAGGTAAGAGCGACCCAGGTAACGTTTTAAAGGATATAAGGAATTTAGTTTATCGTAAGGTAATTGAGGTAATTTATCAAGATCAGGCAACTCTTCTTTGGCGGTCTTAATGAACTCTCCGTCTTTTTTGAAGATCAGATTTTTAATTCCATCAGGAGCCTCGTTGTTTTCCAGTGCGTGTAACAATCCTGGAAAAGTATTGTCACCGGGCCCATTCACGATATAATCAACATAGCCGGAGTTTAAACAAACTTTATATTGATTGGAAGCAAAGTAACCTCCCCATATTATGATAACCTTGGGGTATTTCTCACGGATCTTTTTGGTGATAGGAATGGCTTCTTTCAGCTGAGGACCAGGCATTACAGTGCATCCGAAATAAGTAAAATTTCCTTTAGAAAGAAGACTATCTATTTTTTGCCAGGGGTCTGTTTCAAGGTTTCCATCAACGATTATCCAGCTGTGACGGCCATCGATACTGGCGGCAATCTGCAGCACACTATTTGGAATACGTGCTTTATAGTTCGCTGCGCGGGGATTAAAGAGTAAGACTGACACTTTAGAGTATACAATAAGGACGAATTTAGTGAATATTTCAATGCGTTCACGCTAATTATTTCCTGAGGAGAATTCACCTTTCCGGATTTTTTATCTGAACAGCTTCCTGATCAGGTTCGATACAACAGGCGGCAGGATGTTTTTAAGGATGTTCTTCAGTCTTTTTTTTAAGGTGGGCTGGCTTAAGTTCAGGAGCGTGTTCATTTCATCCGGGAGAAGATCCAGGGTCTGCATCATGTGGACAGCAAGACTGGAATAACCCAGCCACAAAAGAATCACACTTTTCCGTAAACATTGACTTTTACTTTCATTGTCTGCATTAAGCAGGTAGATCGCATCTCCGCAGGCCCCGTAATGTGGTTTTACATTTTGTTCTTTAAAAAGAGGCGAGTAATTTTCACGGTATGTAATAAAATCCACAAGGGTATAATGATGACTTCTTAAATAGGAATCAATCTCAGAAAATAACACCTGGTCTTTATATACAGGTATGGTGGATACTTCGAGTTTTATAATGCCAATCCTTTTATTTTTTATAAGGCCTTCGGCTCCTTTTAAAATAACGAGTTCGGTACCTTGTGTGTCTATTTTCAGGAAATCAATAAACGGATCTTTTCCTTTAAAATAATTATCCAGGGATTGGACCTTAACTTCTGTTTTTTTGTTTAAACCTATACCTTGTTCCCAAAGGCCGTAATCTTTGTATTCCCCAAAGTGTTTTTTATAATTTAAAATATCGGCGGGCAACAGGCTACTCATGGAGGCCCGGTTAGTAATATAAAGGTTCGCTGATCCTTCAGTTTCAGCAAGGCCGGTTTGGTTAAGCTTAAGATCGAGAAAAGAATTTTGCGCATACTTTGTACTGAGCTTATTATATTCTTCAGGATTAGGTTCAAAAGCATGGATCTCTGTAAGTGCTTCAAACTCTTTAAGATATTCCAGTTCGTCTTTGGCCCCTGCATCTACAAATAAAAAATTACCGGCGAACCGGGCTTTAAGCAGTGTTTTTATTTTTGTAATGCCGCGCATTTGTTTTCTTAATGTGATCTTAGTGAATAGATAAAATAACTTTCAGATTTAATGGTAGAGGTTTTAAAAGCTTTTAATGGAGCAACTTGGAAATTTTCTATGATCCTTAATACTTTATTCCTGTTAAGCAAAGTGTCCATTTTGGATTCAGTAGTATTCACGAGCACAATCTCTTTTTTTTCGTTTAAAAGAGAATCTAATCTTTCCAGGAAAGTACTATCGCTGATAAATACGGGATGAGTGTTCCATTTACAAAAACTTCCAAAGGTATTTGGTTCCATGTAAAACAGCTTGTGATGTGTATATAGTTTTAATGCGGGTCCTGCTGTAAAATGACTAATTGTAATAAATGTTTGTTTTTTAACATGTGCATCAATGAATTCCCCGGCTTTTTTCCCGTTTGAAAAATCATTTTTCAGGTCAAGGCGGAAATAAAGTATTCCTGCAAAAAATTGGGACAGCAGGAGGATACCAAAATAGAGAGTTGAGAGGGTTCTCTCCATAGTTAAAGGAAGGGGATCCAATTTGAACAGCGGTTTCTGTTTCATGTTTTTATATAACCAGTATGAAACCAGCAGTAGAATACTAAAGAAACCACAATGCCTTGTGGCCACTCTTAATGGAGAAAAGTAAATGAAAGTAAGGATTGGGAGAGCGGAGAGGTAAAAAAGGAAAAACGAATCCCTGTGTTTCCTGAATAGAAAAGCCGGCATTAAAAACAAAAATAGGGAAAGCCAGTGAGAAATGGTTTGTGAATGATTTAACAGGTAATGATTGCTCCAATAGTTGGAATAAGTGAAGTCGGGAACAGGTAAATATCCCAGGATCGCGGAATGCAGCGTCTTGTAAAAACGGGCGGACGAAAGCAGTTTATCCGTATTATAGCCATTCATAAAATGATCGGGAGGGGGAACAAGATGCAGAAGGCAAAATGTCACACCGCTTCCCAGGATAATTAAACTTATGGTTTTTATCTTCAGCGGCTGATCTCTAAAACCGCTCCAGACGATAACAAGCATTACCATACTTATGACTGAGGCAAATAAATGTGAATTAAAGAGCAGGGCCAGAAGTGAAAAAATATAAATATAGTTTCGTTTTGTTGAACAAATATTGACCAGCGCTAAAAGTATGAATAACAGGGAGAGCCCATAGTTACGACTTAAAACCGAGTATTCGTACAGCATAAAATAACCGAAACACACAAGTATTTTTTCAAAAAAGGAAAGTGGCGCGTATTTCAGGATAAGATAAACACACGCGCTTGAAATAAGAATATGGAGGAGCTGAACAACCAGGAGATCATCGGTAAATCGTGTTATCACAAACAGGAAAAAGTTCCAGAGCATGGGATGCCCCTCGTACCGGGCATTATAAATTAATTCAGAAAGAGAACCACTTTCACGGGCCAGTAAAATATGCTGGGCCTCGTCGAGCCACATTTCATGGTTCCGGATGCCTGAAAAGACAAGAATAAAATAGATGAAGGTAAATACTATGGGGAGATTTTTCTTCATTCAAAAATAACGGTGCCGGTGTTTACACATCCAGACCTCTCTTATTGGGCAAAAGCACTACAGCACCTGCTGCAGGCCGGCAAAAAACCACCTTCACGGGATACGTCTTTCCTGAACTTGGAAATTACTTTACTGTTCCAGATCTGTTTCAGGTTCCCGGTATAAATGTTGCCGATGGTTAAGTTGTAACATCTCCCATGAGCAGGGATCACATCTCCGTTTGATTTTATCATAACGGCCCGGAAAATATCGTAACATTTTCTTCCGAATAATTTACCAGGTTCATGATAGAATGAGTGCAGCGCTTCGTAAGAATTGATCTCGGGTGAAAAGGCTACTTTAAAAGGATAGTTCGTGTTTTTGATTTCTTTTATTTCTTCATGCAAAAGTTTAAGATCGTAACGGTCAAGATGAATGTCCGTCATATTGGAGGCAGTGGCATGGTATAAACCGCCGAAACGCAGGTTGTGATCATCGGCAATGCTGTCGGGGGTATAGTTAGTGTGCATGAACCCGATTTTAGTAAGCGGGTAGTCTTTAAAATAATCGAGAAATTCTTTTAACCGGCCAATGTTCCATTCGGTGATCACGCAGAAAATCGAAATCGTGGGATGATTTTTTTGAGAGAACAGATAGTCAATTCCTTCAATGGCTTTTTCAAACGAGCGGGTATTCCCCCTGATCTGGTTGTGAATGTCTGCCGGTCCATCCAGCGAAATATTTAGATCCTTTAATCCGGCATCGATTAATTTATCCGCCCATTTTTTTAAGGCAAGCCCGTTCGTGGTCATATTTGTATATAACTTTTTAGACGAAGCGTATTTCAGGGATTCATAAAGCTGGCTGTATACAAGCGGCTCAGTAAAAGCATAACCCAGTTTCACATTGGGGTAATACAAACTCGCCTGATCAGCTATTTTTTTAAATAAGTCCAGGGGCATATGAAGCGGTTTGGTGCCAACCAGGTTCTGAAAAAAATTACTTTCACTATAATCAACGCCTACATCGCACATTTTGCAATGAAGGTTGCAGGTATTGTTTACTCCCAGTACCAGCCATTCAGGGCCATAAAATAACTTCTGGGGAAAAACAGTTTGATTAATGTATTTCGCCTTATTTATCACGATGCGCTAATTTAGGCATAATCAAAATAGAAAATACAAGTTTTAGTAAAAGCCTCATTTGAAATAGTCAGGTTCTGATTCATTTTCTTCGCGGATACTTGCAGGAAGGCTGCCAGGCCTATAAATACTGCTGTTTTTGACCTCATCCCTGTGCATAAGCTCGCCGAGAAATTTGAACTCGTGATGAACGTGTTTTGCTTTGTTTTGCAGGAGCATGTTTAACTTTTCAACCGGGATATTCCATTCCTGCGAAAGTTTTTTGACGGAGGGTTCCATAAAACCGATGTAGATAAGTTCCTGGTAAGTATGATCCTGTAAATTCTTAAAGTTGATCTCACTGTTTAAAGTCGCCCTGTAATCATTTAGCAGCTTATTCTGGTTTTTTATTTTTTGAAGGAATTCATGCGGGCTCATAAATCCTTTTATTGTGTCGGTAGCCCGGAATAAAGGTTGAATATTTATCTCGTGGCACCAGATGCACTTGGCCGGTTTGCCGGACTCTCCAAAGGATTTATTTCCAGCCGCTAAAAGGGCGCCGTGCCGGTCATACACCATAAAGCGAAGTTGCCCGTTTTTCATTATATCCATGGCCTCAAACTCCACCGCGTTAAATGATCCCTTGTCTACCTGCCCTTCGCCTTCTTCCGCAACAAAAACGGAATTAAGGATGCTGTCCTTTAAATTGATTTTTAAAATGCGGTGATGTTCTGAAACAGTAGAACGGGTGATGGGAAAAATCTCATAGCTTGAAAAGTTATGAAGTGTTACAAATTCTCCGTATGTCCTTGGCACATCTGTTATCTGGTAATAATGCCAGCTGCTTCCGAGGGTAAGCGCGATAAAATGGCCGAGGTCAACAGAGTTGGTCTTTTTGTACACCGGCGTTTCTTTTATGCTGTCACAAATTATTTTTAAGGCAGAAACGGCTTTTTCACTAAACCCCAGTTTTTTAAAATTTATGCAGAATGTTTTTTTGTTCAGCCATTTAATATTCGTGTCAAAACAGTTCTTTGGGAGCTCCGCACCCAGGTATGATAAAGTCCAAAGAAGGCCTGTCCTGTTTTTTTCCCAGGTATCGGCTCCATAGTTAAGAGTATAATGAATGTTTAACTCGTTCCGGTTGTCGCGTAAACCGGCGGAAACAAGCAAAAACGCTATAAAACAAAAGAACACTCCCGTAATGATGTATAGTTTCCTCATGTTTAAATCGACATCTAAATATAATTATTTCCCGTTGTCTTTATTTATCGCCTGAGGATAACGTTTGTTTTTCAACATGGAACGAATAAATTTTAAAGAGCAGGAAGGTACAAACCATACACGCGGTATTGCTTATAAAGGCACCCTTTACACCGTATGGCCCCGTGAGCAAAAAGGAAAGCGCAACATTCACACAACCCGAAACAACAATTACACGCAGTATGATTTTTTGTTCGTTTAGCCGGGTGAAATGATAAACCTGGCCGAGTACGAAAGTAAAAGACAGGATATTCAAAAAAACCAGGCTGGTGAATATGGGATCCAAACCAATTCTGTAATAATACCTGCCAGTAAAATAAACCGCGGCGGTAGCCATTGCAGCTATTAAAAAGCCCTGCTGCGCAGAAAAGGAAAGGAATTTTTTAAAACTCGTTTGATTATACCTGTAAATATTAGCTGAAAAAGTGCTCACAAATGTTGTATGGCCAATCTGGCAAAGAATAACAAGGTTAATGAGAATGTAATACATGCTTAGCGAATGTTTATCTAAAAGTAGTCCAACGGCATACAGATCGGACCTGGAGCAGATAAAACCTGCGATGGCAACAAAAAAGAATTGCCTTGATTCTTTCAGAATCCGAAATCCTTCTCTGAAGCTTAGCCTGAATGGAATCCCCTTTCCAAAAACAACGATGTTTATGATCAGTCTCAAGCATTCGAGAATCACAAGTTCCAGTAAAAACAATCCGGCGTCAACAGCGTTGTTATCAAGAAGTATGACCAATATGAAACCGGCATTGAGCGTGAAGTCTATCAGGAGGAATAGCACGAAGCGTTTCTGCAGGACGATCATGGATTCAAAGACCGAATTAACGGTTTTGAATAAAAGATAAACAAGTATAAACGTTTTAAAACCTTCGAGGACGGGCAGGGAAACGAGGAGGATAAAAAGAAGGAAGAACAATATTAAGCGGCTGTTTATGATGGATCCCAGGGTGGTGTGGACTCTCGACGGTGAATCAGTCAGGCTGCGGACGGCATATTCTTTTCCTCCCCAGTTAGTAAAAGCGAGCAAGAGGTTAATAATGGAAATACAATAAACATAGGAATCGAGGATCACTGGAGATTTGTAATGAAGCAGGATATAATTTACCAGAAGCCCGAAGAAACTCACAAAAAATCCACGTGACACATTGGAAAACGACAGGAGCAGACGTCTGATCTTTTTCCGTGTGGTTTTTGTGTATAAAGAAGGCGATTCCATTTACGGTTTTTTTAAAGGAAGCTTTCTGAGTTTGTAAAATCTCACGGCCTGGTTCAGATCACTCATAAAGACCACACTGCTGTCGTTAATTTTAAAGGCTTTTCGCTTGTTATCCTTTGACTCACAGATCAGACTCCCTTTGTAATAAATGTTGTTGTCTTTTATGATCAGATCTGTTGTATCTGCCTTTTTGTCCAGTGGATATGTTTCTACAAATTCTTTTTCGCCAAGCGTGCTGACAAGTGTGAGCGAGTCGCCGTTTAACCGAAGATCGTAAAGGATCCCCTTTGTGTTTTGTAAATTAAAATAATCGGCGGGTTTAACCGGGTACGAAAAATATTTGAAGACAAAAACGGGTAATAATATAAAAACGAATGATTTAAGATCCGGCCTGATCCGGCACACAAACATGATCGATAACAAAATAAGTAACAGGCCCCAAAGCCTTGAGAACTTCCATATAAAGGATAGGTGTGCAAAACTTCCTACAGGCAAACTAACAGTGATGGCGATCAATATAAATAAACAGATCAATTGCCAGGATTTGTTTTTTTCAATTAGGAATGCCAGCGCAAGTGGTAATAAAAGCATCATACCATAGCTTGTCGTGTATCTTCCAAGAAGAATAGTGGCAAAGACTACAAGCGCATATACCAGAAACGGGTCTTTTTTACGGATCGAGATGAGAAACGCCAGAACGCAGGCAAAAAAAAGACTTTCAAAGACCACTACAAGAAAAGGGCTGTCAATGACCGGATGAGAATTTGAAAGTGCATCAAAAGAAAATGCTGTTAATAAGGCTGTGTACACGCTCTGGTTTCCGTGATAATAAGCGCCAACAACATCATTGTTAAAAAGTCTGGGAAGCACATCTGTGTGGTAATACTGGGTTGTTTCCTTCGGCAGTGCATAAAGCGTTATTAAAAAGAAACCTAATACAGAACATAAAATGCCTGTTACCATCCTGTAATTCTTTTTGAGAATAAAATAAAGTATAAGAATAAAAGGAAATATCTTGAGAGAGATACTCACTCCTATAAGTATGGAAGGATACAGAATGCGTTTGTTTTCCGTGGAGATAAAGGCTTCAATTAACAAAGCAGTAATGAGAATATAAGACTGCCCTTGCAAAATGTTGTTATAGACAGGGTAAAAAAAGATAAAAGGGAGAAGGTACAAGAGCCATGAGTGGAATTTCAGTTTTTTTTGTAGCCTCTCAATGCTGACGCACAATAACAACAAGCTTATCAGGTTAAACAGAAGTTTGGCGTGAAGACTTTTCAAAAGGCAAAATGGAGTATAAAAAATAGCGTTAAAAGGAGGTACGGGAATGTAATTTTCAAAAAAACGGGTTTCGCCGTATGATGCTATTTGTTTGTTGAAGTAAGAAATGCTGGTATACATTTCAGCACTGAACTTCCCGTCGAGCCATAATTTGCTCCCGTAATAATAATTCCCAAAATCTTTAACGGGTGCATGAAGGCATAAAATGATGCAAAGGATCCCAACCAAAAAAAAGAGGAACGAAAGATATGGTTTTGTTACAGAGCCTGTCATAGTTTTCAGTGGCATAACCTTCCGTTGAGTTCAACAAATCAATACATGAATTTTGGCCTATGCCCTATGTTTCCTGTAATGGAGAAAAATAACGCCAAGCAATAAAAAAGCCGGCACAAAAACCAGGAGCAGGATTAACATTCTTGGAGGCCAGTCGTGGTAATTGGAAATAACACATCCTTTGATCAGCATAAACCTGTCTAAAAAGACTGTTTGTGCGAGCAGGCTGGTTTTTTTAATCATGCGTTCGGACGACGCGGCATACGCAGCGGTTGGATTTATCAGGTCATTCAGCATAACCGTATTTTGCGTGGCAAGTTTCTGTTTTTCATACGCGGCAAGCTGAGATTTTTTTAGACTATCCAACTGAACAAGGTCCTTATTAATCTGCTCCAGGTTCATCTCGATCTGGCTTTTCTGTAGCCCCTTTATTTTACGGTAATAGGGGTTATTTTCCAGATACTGGATAATGCTATTCTGAACAGGAATAAATGCCGCAGGATCACTGCTTTCAATTTCTACCTCAATAGTGTTGGTGGAATCAGAAGGACTTTTAACCGCAGAATGTGTAATGGATATATCAGCCAGGGAGCTTACGAATGCAGGATCGATAGCCAGAAGAGCCGAAAGGGCTTTCTCATCCTTTTTTTTAATAAGAACGGGGATGTCGGCAAGTATTTTTGGATAGACTTTGTCTTTTATATCAGTTGGTCTTAGTATGAATGAAGACGTGTATGTTTTTGGCGTTAGATACCTCACCGCAACGGAAGCAAGGATGCCTCCGGCGATAAAACACAATGTAACCAGGATGTTGGAAAAGAAAAGTGAAAAAGGATAAGCAAAAAAAGAAAAGATCCTGCCACCTATCGATTTCAGATCAATTTCGTCATCCGGAATATTCGCCCTGTTATCTGCGCTCATAATTTTTCCTGCTAATGTATAAAAAACAAATTAATCCGCATTTAAATGGTAACCCCTTGTTTTTTTATCCGGGAGCGGGGATCAAAAGCTATTTAGCAGGGACTAAAAGTTATTTCCCATGCTGAACAATTATTTTTTTGAATCTTTCCGGGGTCTATTGCAAAATAGTTTAATTTAGCAATTATGTCCCTTTCCAGAGAACAATTTATTAAGAACTCAGTCTGGACTTTTCTGGAGTTAGCACTGTACCCTCTTTTAATGATTGCGGTAACCCCGGTATTTATTGAAAAACTAGGGATAGAGCAGTATGGCCTCTGGATGCTTGTGAGCACAATTACGCTGGGAATAAACGTTCTGAATATTGGCGTTGGAGATACGAACATCCGTCTGATTTCGAAATACAGGGCCGAAGGAAATTTCGGGCTGATCAAACGCGTATTTAACTATAATTTCTCTCTGTCTCTTTTCCTTTGCCTGTCGGCGATCCTTGTTGGCTTTGTTTTCTACAGGTCTAATTTCATTTCAATATTCTATAAAACGGATGATTATGATTTCGCGAATAGAGTTCTTTTGCTGGCCTGTTTTTCATCGGGAATAAAATTTGTGGAAATAGCCCTGCTTTCCGTTTTTAAAGCTTTTGAACGCTTTGATATCAATTCCAAATTGGTTTTGCTCTCTAAAAACTCAACAATGGTTGCCAACCTTGTACTGGTTCTCTTAAACTACGATCTGATTACTATCTTTTCCATTTCGGTTGTCATTAATCTGATCAATGTATTGCTCCAGTTTTTTGTATTGTATTTTTATGAGCGAAGAATAATCGGGTTTCCCAACTTGGTTTTTTTCAGGGAAAGATTAGATGAGCTGAACTATAATTTCTGGTATTGGCTGCAGTCGGCCGTTGCACTCCTGGGATTTTTAGCGGATAAGCTGGTAGTAGCATATTTTACGGATGTGAAAACTCTTGGGTATTATTCTATTGCTTCACTGATCGGTTCCCAGATCCATAATTTTTTCCTCTCGTTCGGAAGTTTCATTTTCCCCAGGGTTTCTTTTAAACTAGCCGAAAACAAGGATGTTGCAAGGATCTATTATGTGTCCCGCAGCATTATTGCTCTGCTGGGCTGGATGCTCATCGGTTTTCTAATTGTATGCGGGGATTTTATATTTAAGTTGTGGCTGGGCCAGGAAACTTTTACGAACAGTATTTATTTTATTAAACTCTATCTTGTTTTTGAGTCGGGCATGCTGCTTATTATCGTGCCTTTTTATTTTATCAACGGAACCAGCTATATCCGGCTGAATTCCTTGTTTGAACTGGTGATACGGAGCACTCATTTTTTAGCCATGCTTGCCGGGTTTTACGTTGCGGGGGTAAATGGCATTATTTATGGCCTGATAGTTTCCACAGTTGTGAATATCCCGTTTCAGTATTTTACTTTTCATAAAAAGGTCATGCCGGGCATTAATCCTTTTCAGTATTTATGGGTAATAATACCGGTGTTTTTCCTGCTGGGACTAATTATTTCGGGGAACGTATTTTTTCAGCTATCTTTAATTTTATGTTTAGTAGTATCGTGTAAGCTCATTTATCTTGATCCCGCAAAGCAATATTCAAAAGAGATCTTTCGGCTGGGCCGCTTATTTAATAAATTGGAAAATAAGTAAGTATTCGCTTCTTGCGAACATTTATTTCTTTTTTAATTCGGTGTTCCTTCCAAAAGGATTATTGTATACTACCGTTCTAAGCCCTCTGTTTTATTATCATACCGTAAAGGCCGGAAGAAAAACTTATCTGGAGTATTTTGCGTTTTTTTTAGTGTTATACGATCTTATCCATCTTTATCTGGGTGTTGATCTTAAGTCATTTGCCATTTCAAATCTGCTTTTTATCCTTACTTATTTTTGTGTGATCTCCTTTTATCATTTTGTAAACAATTACACGGGCCTTCCAAAGCTTTTTAAGGAAATACTTCTTTTTAACGCCTTGCTCGCCCTTATCGCGGTTCCTTTCTTTTTTGCCCCAAGAGTTTACCAGGAGTGGTTTTGGTACATTAATAAGCTCACAAAAGGGTTCGATGGTTTTCCAAGACTGGCTTTGTTCACCTATGAAGCTTCTTATTATTCCCTTCTGCTCATCCCTGTATGGTATTATTACGTCCTGAAGTTTATTTTTAAGGATATTGAGAATAACCGATGGATAACTCTGCTGTTAATATGCCTGCCCATGCTGATGTCTCTTTCTTTCGGAGTTATTGGAGCCTCTCTTTTAACGCTCTTCATCATGTGTCTTGTTTTTTCGAAACGGCTTTTTAAATTCAAGCGGCCTTTTATGATGGTTTCCGGGTCTCTTGGTATTGTTATTGTTTTACTTGTACTGTTATGGATCTGGTTCCCCGGAAATGCTTTTTTTGCCAGGCTTGAAAATATTTTTGCAGGAACAGATACATCTACGAACGGAAGGACAAAAGATTCATTTACAATGGCCTGGCGCATCGCTGATATGAAAAACATTTATTTTGGCGCCGGACTTGGACAGATCAAGGTCATGTCCATAGAGATCGTCCGGAAATACTACAAGTTCTGGGGAGTTTTTCCACGTTATGATATCCCCAATGCGATGGGAGAAACACTAGCCATTTTCGGTGTTGTGGGTGTTGCCCTAAGAATATTCCTGGAGATCTGGTTATTCTTTAAAACCAGAGTTTTTACTAATTATTATAGACTTGCTTTGTTTATATTTGTGTTTATATACCAGTTTACCGGTAGCTTCATTACCAATATAGTGGAGTATGTCATTTGGATCCTGGCGTTTTCAAATATATTTCATCAGTTTAATATAAGCAGGAAAACATGATACTTCTCACGCACGGATATTTTTTAGAGGAGGATGATAAGGAGCAGGCGATCATGAAGCCCTATGTACCGCTGGGAATTCTTTATATTTCAGCGTACCTGGAAAGTAAAGGCATTCAGCACGAAGTTTTTGATTCCACATTCTCAAACTTCCGGAAATTTAAAAATAATCTCCTGGTTAAAAAGCCGGACATCATAGGCATTTATACGAACCTGATGACCAAGATCGCGGTTCTGAAAATCATTGATTTCGTAAAAAATACACAGGAGTTGAATAACTGCAGGATTATTCTCGGAGGGCCGGAGATCCGTTACAATGCGGAAAATTACCTCAGGGCAGGCGCAGAGACTGTGGTTGTGGGTGAGGGTGAACAAACCTTTTTTGAATTGTGTGATGGATGGAAAAAGACCGGCGCCCTTTCAAAAGAAATTGAGGGCATAGCTTATCTGGAGAACGGAAATGTAGTATTCACGGCGGAGCGGGTTCTCATAAAGGACATTAATGTTCTGCCTATGCCGGCAAGAAAAAACATTGATCTTACGTTATACGGAAATGCGTGGAAAGAACGGCATGGCTACAGCATGTATTCAGTAAGCACGATGAGGGGATGTCCGTACACCTGTAAATGGTGCAGCAGGGCTGTTTACGGAGGAACCTACCGCAGGAGAAGTCCCCGGCTGGTCGTGGATGAAATGGAATATTTGAAGCTCACTTATGATCCTGACAGGATCTGGTTTGTAGACGATGTGTTTACCATCAATCACAAATGGTTAAAAGAATTCAGGGATGAACTGTTACAAAGAAAAGTTTTAATACCCTTTGAAATAATTACACGGGCCGACAGGATGAACGAAGAGGTCATCCAGATCTTAAAGGAAACGGGTTGTTTCAGGGTCTGGATCGGTGCGGAAAGCGGGTCCCAGAAAATCATTGACGCGATGGACAGGCGTGTGGATGTTGCCATGGTGCGCGATATGATCATTAAAACAAAACAGGCAGGTATTGAAGCGGGGACATTTATTATGTTGGGTTACCCGGGAGAAAAAAGATCCGACATTAAGGAAACAATCAAACATCTCCGTGTTTCTGATCCCAGTTTTTATACAATAACGATTGCCTATCCGATAACCGGTACTCCGCTGTACAATGAAGTAAATGACTCGCTTCAGGCGGAAGGAGCTTGGGAAAAGAGAACCGACAGGGAATATGATTTTAAAAGAAAACACACAAAACAGTTTTATCAGCACGCGATCAACTGGGTGTATAACGAGGTTAATTTTAATAAGTCAAACAAACTAATGCATAAAATTAAATTTAAGTCCCGTTCATATCTCGCACAGGCCCTGATGCTCATTAGTTAACATATAGTAAGTTGTATCAGGATGTTTGGAAAGGCGGATCTGAAATATGAATTAAGTCTTTTACGCAAAAAGACACGTAAGGATGACGAAAATCTTATATCTGAAGCAAAAAAGATCCTGAAGCAGGATTTGTTTATGGATAAAAAGATCCTGCAGAACCTCCCGCTTTACCGTAGTTCTTTTGAGGTCCCCGACGAAGAAAACCTGGATGCCTCGGATGTATTTACCCTCTCAGAAATCAAAAGAATTGCCGTGTTGTACCGGCTTAAGTTCCTCGACGGCAATTTATACAAATCTGAAATTCCTTATGAGGCGCTTGAAAAGATCCAACATCTCAATAACAGGTTCCGGAAAGAAATAAAAGACTACAAAGTACTTTCCACTTACGAAAGTTTTAAAAAGGCGGATTCAAAAAACAATGCTTTACTTTTTGTAAAAACAAATTACGATAATTATTATTTGATACACAACTGGGGTAAGGCGTTAAAAGAGCATAGAAAATTAATATTCCTGCCATTACGGAATTTTGAGAATCTTGTCGCAACAGTTGTGCTGGCAACGCTTATTATTACCGTTTCTTTGCCTACACGATTAATTACACTCGATCATCATGCTGATTACTGGAGCGGCTACCGGGCAGCCGCTTTTTTTCACCTTCTGATCTTTGATTTCGGAGTAACCGTCTATTTTACCTTCGCCTTTGCCAAAAACTTCAGCAATACGGTCTGGAACCGGCTGAGGGATTTTGATTAGGGATGGAAGGCCGGCAAGTGGATTCTCCGGAAGATCGCGGATGTGTCGGCTATTAAAAAATGGGACTAAAATATCCCTGTTTCTGTTAAATCCCGTCACCCATTATTTTCACGGTCACATTGTCAAGAGCCTTGTTAAGCCTTAACTGGCAAGACAAGCGGGAGGTAGGGGTAATATTGGGAAGTGTATCCAGCATGGCCCATTCATCGTTGCTGATCTCTCCAAGGGAGTCAAATCCTGAGACCACCTCCACGTGACAGGTGGCGCAAAGCGCCATGCCTCCGCAGGTGGCCAGGATATCGTAATCATTGCCTTTTAAAAACTCCATCAGGCTTAATCCCATGTCTGTAGGCGCTTCCAGGGTTGTAATGGAATTATCCGGGTTTTGTATATTGATCTTTATGTCGCTCATAATATTGAGTGCAAATTTCAGTAATTACAGTTATCAAAACAAATTTTACTTGATCAAGGAGCTGCCACAGATTCACAGATTTCAGAGATGAAAAGACTCCGTTTTAAATAAATATCTGTGTAATCTGTGGCCAAATAATCGCTCTATCTTTTCTCTTCACACAGCTCCACCAAAACACCATTTGTGGATTTGGGATGCAAAAAGCAGATACGTTTATTATCCGCACCGTCCTTGGGTTCCTGGTTTATCAATTCGAAACCTTCATTTTTCAGGCGTTCCATCTCTTGTTCAATATTATCGACGGCATAGGCTATATGATGAATGCCTTCGCCTTTTTTTTCAATGAATTTGGCGATGCTGCTGTTTTCATGTGTTGCCGCCACCAGCTCAATTTTTGTTTCGCCCAGCATAAAAAAAGAAGTGCTGACACCTTCGCTGGCTACTGATTCAATTTTGTAGTGTTCTTTCCCGAAAAGTTTTTTAAAAAGAATATTGCTGTCCCCGATATTCTTAACGGCAATTCCAATATGTTCTATTTTCTGTATCATACTTACTTTTTAGCGTATTTAAAAAATTCCCCCTCACTTATTTTCTTAAAGGCTTTATCGCCCGGCAATAAAGTTAACGCATTAAATGAACTTAGCGGCGTGGCTTTTATACTTTTATAGAAAGACAGGTTTTTTGTAAAGGCCCCCTGCACGTTTACTTCTTCAAGTTGTTTTGTTCTGTCGAAGTCGGAACCGCTGCAGTAATAGATAGATACTTCTTTCTCCGGCAACCCTGACATTTTTGTTGAAAAAGTATCATGAAGGTAAACACAATCAATAAATTCTCTTTTGGAAAAAAAACAGACGATTACTTCTTCACCAGTTGAATTTTTAATCGCAAGCGTGTTTTTATTTGATTCCCGTTTTGTTTCCCCGAAAACCGAAGCATATGGATTGTCGCCTGTTTTGAGTTGATGGCTCACAGTCGTGGTCGGAACAGATTCAGTTGTCGGTCGGATAAGACCTGAGCTAATGACTTCACCGCGGTCGCGTGTAGCCAGGTTCATGATCAGTAAAAATAAAATAACAGCTAAAGGCGTTGCGTATAAAATATACTTGAATTCGTTGTAGTTTTTTTTTGTGTCTGCCTCAGCCATATACTCCGAAGTTTGTTTGGCGTACTTCTTAATATGCTCGTTGTAATATTGCCTCCGCTTTAATTCCCGTTCATCGGCCTTCCAGTTTTTTCCGGGAGCTTTCGTTTTGTGTTCGTATTGTGATTGCGCCTGGTGATAATTTAGCTTGTAATCGTAGGACGCTTTTAAAGCTGGATCGGAAAGGGTTTCATAGGCCTTCAGTATTTTGGTAAAATGTTCTATACCCTCCGGGTTTTTGTCGGGATGATACAGTTTGGCCAGTTGCCTGAACGAAGCTTTTATTTCAGGGATCCCCGCCCCGTAGTCTAAACCCAATATTTCGTAGTAATTGATCAAAAACCAAGTCAGCCGGACGAATATACAGGTCCGGAAACCTCAATAAATTTATTAAATTTTTTAGAAAGGAGTTTATAATTTAATACAGACGTTCTTTGGCTCTGTGAAAAAATCAAGCGCCTCAAAACCGCCTTCGCGGCCTACCCCACTGGCTTTTACTCCGCCAAACGGAGTGCGGAGATCGCGCAGGAGCCAGCAATTGATCCAGACTATTCCGGCGTGAAGATGGTTCGCGACCCGGTGCGCGCGGGTAAGGTTTTCCGTCCATACAACACTCGCCAGGCCATATATAGTTGAATTAGCCATCATTAGTGCTTCTTCTTCCGTGTCAAAAGGCATTATGGTAACCACGGGGCCAAATATTTCTTCCTGGTTCGTTCTGCAATTGTACGGTAAGCCTTCTATGATAGTTGGCTCAATATAATACCCTTCAGAAAGATCTCCGGGAGCAGTGTATTTCCTGCCCCCGCACAGTATTTTACCCCCTTCTGTTTTCGCGAGTTCTATATAGCTCAGCACTTTTTCCTGATGCATTTTGGAAACTATTGCGCCAATGCGCGTTTTATCATGTTGAGGATCCCCAACTACAAGAGCTTGTGTTTTGGCAACAAAATCATTTTTAAATTTTTCGTAGATAGAGCGCTCTACAAAAATACGGGAGCCACAAAGGCAGATCTGGCCCTGGTTAGAGAATGAAGAATTGACCGTGGTTGCCAGCATTTTTTCATAGTCACAATCCGCAAAAATAATGTTAGGATTTTTTCCGCCCAGTTCCAGCGACAATTTTTTGAACATGGGAGCTGCAATCGAAGCAATTTGTTTTCCGGTAACGGTTCCTCCGGTAAATGAGATCAAAGGAATGTCTTTATGGCTTACTATTGCATTTCCAACTTTCCCGCCCAGGCCATGAACAATGTTAAGCACTCCTGCCGGTAAACCTGCTTCCATACAAATTTCCGAAAGCAGGTAAGCGGTCATAGGTGTCACCTCGGAAGGCTTTGCCACTACCGTACAGCCCGCCGCCAGGGCTGGCGCTATTTTCCAGCTGAATAAATACAAAGGCAGGTTCCATGGAGAAATGCAGCCCGCAATTCCTACTGGTTGACGTAGTGTATAGTTGATTGCGCTATCTTCCATGCTGTGCGCGTGTGACGCGTAATGAAGGATCCCCGTGCCATAGAAATGAAAATTTGCCGCAGCTCTTGGGATATCTACAGTTTTAGCCAGTTTTACCGGTTTCCCGTTGTCAATGCTTTCGGTCAGCGCGAGCCTGTCAAGATTTTTTTCAATTAGCGCGGCTATCTTTAGCATATATTGCGAACGTTTGTCCTTAGGAGTTATGCTCCATTCTTTAAACGCTGCTTTTGCAGCAGTGTAAGCAAGCTCCACATCCCTTTCGTCGCTGTCCGGAATATAAGAATAGACCTTACCTGTGGATGGATTATAATTGTCAAGATACGTCTTTGAAACGGGCTCGATGAGCTGCCCGTTAATATAATTTTTAATGTGCTGCATGTTAAGATTCCAAACCTTAAATTTAGGGGTTTATGGTCGTTAAACAAAATGGGGGCAGGCATGGGACTCTGAGCGAAGCCCCGGGATGCGGGTTTAGTTTCCCGCCGCTTTGCCAAGTCAAATTTGCATTTATTGCCAAAATAGATATCTTTATAATGAATTAATGCAAAAAATTATGTCAGGAAAAAAGGCTTTAAAACCAGCGAGGGCAGAAGCGGAGATACAGGGCCATTTTATTAGTAGGTTTAAACATGTCCTGCCGCCAGGGGTGGGGCTGGCGGAAGAAATGGCCGATGTGCTGCAGGTTAGCATCGACAGCGCTTACAGGAGGATCCGTGGGGAAACGGAATTAACAATTGACGAGATCTACAAGATCACAAAAAAATACGCGATCAGTGTGGATGAGGTATTCAGCAACCGTGGAGATACTGTAACCTTTGCCTACACCAAGTTAACAGATAGCGTTAAGAATTTCGAGGACTATCTGACACGCCTTTACAATCACTTAAAAACAATTAATAAATTCGAGAATAAAAAAATTTATTATGTTGCCGAAGAGATCCCGATGTTCTATTCGTTCTTTTCAAAAAAACTGACGGACTTCAAATTATTTTACTGGCAACGCAGCGTTTTAAATATTCCCGAATACCAGCAGACCAAATTCAGTTATGGCATTGTACCGGAAAACCTTGTCACCATTGCCCACAGTTCCTACCAGGAATATCTTACCATTCCGAGTGTGGAAGTATGGACGGATGAAACCGTATATACCGGTTTAAGGCAGATTCGTTTTTACCTTGAGAGTGGGATCCTTACGCGTGAAATAGCCCTTGAGCTTTTTGAGGAATACCGTAAGATGATAGAAATGGTACACAAAAACGCCGAAAACGGCAGGAAAAATATAAGCGATAAAAACGAAACCTATACACTTTACAACAGTGAAGTTGTGCTTGGCACAAATTGTATCTATGCCATTATGGGTGAAGCAAGGTATTCTTATATTTCGTTTAACAGCATAAATTCACTCACTACCAATAATCCTGAGTTTTGTGAGGAAACCGAACACTGGATGCGTAACCTGGAAAAGAAAAGCATGTTGATCAGCGGTATTGGCGAAAAACAACGCTACCAGTTCTTTAGCCAGATGTATAAGCACATCGATTCGTTTATTGAAAAAGTGCGCGCCGGTAATTGAAAAAAAGAATAGCCATAGTAGGCGGCGGTGCCTGCGCGCTGATGTTGGCCTGCGAGTTGAATCCCAGCAAATTTGAAGTTTCTGTATATGAAAAAAACGCGGCGCCGGGAAGAAAATTCCTCGTGGCCGGGGAGGGTGGTTTAAATCTCACCCATTCGGAAAACGAAGCGGATTTTGTTAAGCGTTACACGCCTCCCCTATTTTTAGAAAGCGCTTTTAAGTCCTTTTCCAATAAGGATCTTATTTACTGGTTATCGGCAATTGGGATCGAAACCTATATTGGCAGCAGCGGACGCGTGTTCCCGGTAAAAGGAATAAAACCTATCGAAGTACTGAATCACTTCCTGGATAAGATAAAAAAGAACAAAACAAACATCTATACAAAGTATAAGTTGAAAGATTTTTCTGGTGATGGTGTTCTTTTTTTTGAAAATGAATCCGAGATAACTGAAGTTAAGAGTGACCTGACCATTTTTTGCATGGGTGGCGCAAGCTGGCCTGTGACGGGCAGTGTGGGCGACTGGACCGGTATGTTCAGCAAAAAAGGAATCAAAATAAATCCTTTCCGGGCCAGTAATTGTTCTTTTCATGTAGACTGGCCGGAATCGCTGCTCGCTAAAATTGAAGGCAAGGCCCTGAAAAATATTTCAGTCGGCTGTGGTGGAAAAAAGCATTCCGGAGAAATGGTGATCACACACTCTGGTCTTGAAGGAAGCGGGATTTATCCTCTGAGCCCTGAAATAAGAGGAGTACTGGAAAGAACCGGCACTGCAGAAATAACAATAGATCTTAAGCCTGCCCTTTCCCTTGAAAAAATTACTGGAAAAATTAAAACAAAAACAGCCGGGAAGAATGTCACGGAACGCCTTAAAAACGCTATAAACCTGGGTGACACGCAGATCCTTCTTTTAAAAAATTTTCTTTCAAAAGCTGATTTCCTGGATAATGAAGCGCTTGCAAAAAGTATTAAACAATTTAGGTTAAGTATTACCGGCCTCGGTCCTGTTGAACAGGCAATCTCCACGGTAGGGGGAATCGCGCTGGAAGAGGTGGATCCCGCCTTCCGGTTAAAAAAAATACCCGGACATTTTGTTATCGGCGAAATGCTTGACTATGACGCCCCAACGGGAGGGTACTTATTACAATCCTGTTTCAGCATGGCGAAATACCTCTCAGACCGGTTAAATTCCGGACAGAGTTAATTCATTTTTAACCGTGGCCAAAAAACGCTGGTTTTACGGAAGGATTTTTCCTCCATAATGCCGTAAATCCTGATAATTAGCGGGTAAAAACTTTTCCACCGGCTGTGAATAAATATGCTTTTTTTTACGCTCAATAACTCTATATTTGTCCAGTTTTAAAAAATAGACATGGTGGCAACTAGTGAGTACATAGTATGTGAGATAAAAAATGGTGTGTTGGTTATTACGATCAACAGGCCGGACAAATTAAACGCGCTGAATAAACAGACGATCGAGGAACTTCATGAAACATTGGTAGAAGCGGAGAACCAGGATGAGATCCGCGCAATTATCCTTACGGGTTCGGGGCAAAAGGCTTTTGTGGCCGGCGCTGATATTGCAGAGTTTGCCAATTTTTCAGTTTCAGAAGGCAAACAATTAAGCTCCATTGGTCATTTTAAGATCTTTAATTTTATCGAGAATTTCAGTAAGCCTATCATTGCGGCGGTTAATGGATTCGCTCTTGGAGGCGGGCTTGAACTGGCAATGGCCTGTCACATCAGGGTGGTAAGTGATAACGCGAAAATGGGACTTCCTGAAGTGAGTCTTGGTCTTATCCCGGGGTATGGCGGAACACAGCGTCTGGCGCAGCTTCTGGGCAAAGGTAAAGCTTTTGAAATGATCGTAACCGCGGATATGATCAACGCGCAGGACGCATATAAATGGGGACTAGCTAATTATGTTACCACTCAGGAAGAATTGCTGAACAAGTGTTTTGAGATCACCAACAAAATAGCCACCAAAAGCCCTACGGCCATTAAAACAGCAATTAAAGTAATTAATGCGGGCTACAACAATAATCTCAACGGTTATGAAGTGGAGATCGAAGAGTTTGGGAAATCTTTTGGTACCAAGGACTTTAAAGAAGGTGTAGGCGCGTTTCTGGAAAAACGCAAACCCGACTTTAAGGGAGAATAACAGTTCGCGCGGGATATACAAAATTTAAAGGGCTGAGAACATCAGCCTTTTTTTATGGTCAGGAGGGATATAATTCGTAAATTTGGGCCTTAGATAATTTGAAAAATATAAGCAAATATATAATTCCGGGAATGGTTATTTTTTTACTAACCTGTATTCCTTTTGATCTTGCTTCGCAATGTGCGATGTGTAAACAGGCCGCGGAGAGTTCGTTAAAATCAAATCCCAACTCTATGGCGCGGAGCCTTAACTCCGGTATTTTATACCTCATGGCGGTCCCTTACCTGTTGATCCTTTTTATTTTCAGGAAACAGATCGCGCAGCTCTGGAGGAATAAATTCGGGAAAGTTTCTAAAACGGAAACCAATTAAATAAGACCAGGTAAATTAACAGACACTAATTTTACGAATTAACGCGAATTGGATTTTAAGAAAATCTTTATAAGATCTGTGCAGTTTAGCTTAGTGTAATTTGTAATTTCAATTGCAAAAATACCCCACGCGTGCCCGGCCGGCACAATAACCTGCAAATATAAACAGAGCGCGGCGACGGCTTATTTATTCCTGATCAAAGTTATATAGCCCGAGTATTTTTTAGTGCTCTTTGTAAAAGTAAGGATATAGTAATAAGTAGCGTCCGGTAATATTTCCCCTCCCATGTTTTTTCCCTCCCACTCATTATTATAACCTTCTTTTTCGTATACCTTCTGATTCCACTGGTCAAAAATAATTACTTTGTTTTCTCTGTAGGCCTGGATATTTTTAACGATCCACGTATCATTTAGTCCGTTGGCATCGGGTGTCAGGATGTTATATGGAGTTATTAAAAAATTGTCGTTTACTTTTACCGTTATGGTATCCGTGCCTTTACACCCATGTTCATTGGCTCCTTCTACAATATACGTAATAGTGGTGTCTGGGTTTGAGAAGGGATTTTTTAAAGTAGGGTCATTTAAACTTATAGTTGGAAACCAGTTAAAGTGTAATGCACCATTTGCCTGTAATGTTACTCCAAGGCCTTTATCTATAGTAGTGTCCTTACCGGCTGTTATTTTCGGTGCCCGGAAGGTTTCTACAAATAGAGAAACCGAATCCACACAGAGGTTTGTCGAAGTTGTTTTTAACCATACCTGGTAGTATCCTGCTTTGGCGTAAAGATGAGAAGGAGAGTTTTGGCTTGAAAAATTTTGATCGCCAAAGCGCCAGGTTGATAAATAAGACCCGGAACTCAGAATGCTTGCGTTGATAAAACTCACAGGTGTATCCAAACACTGGGATTGGGCGGAAAACTTTTGGAAGTTTTATATCAATAGGTTTTGGAGTATGGCACTTTTATGTGCCGGGCATTTGGAACTGGTATTCGTATTTTGACAAGTCTGCATCTGAACTTGTTATTGCTGTTCGGGCGATCAATATTTTTTTTTCTTTATTACTTGTTCTGCTCGGGGTAGCCAACCTATTATTTGTATTTAGAAAACCACGAGACAAATTTTCCACAACGGTGATACTTTCAATATCGACCATCTTATGGACAACCCGATTTATTCTTCAGTTAATATATCCACAAGGTTCTCAAATCCCAATTATTCAATACAGTATGTTGTTGACTTTTGCACTTGTTTTGAGCTGCTTTACACTTTCAGTGTGTCTTGTTTTGAGTGGAAATAAATCATCAAAAATAACTCGATGACAACTTCTAAATAAAGTAGTATTGGACTCAAATAGAAAAGACAATTATTGCGGGCACAACTCCGCGCAGTGTATATCTACATATGGGTAGCGGTAATTAAACACAAACAAACGCGATCTTTCGCAACTCCCGCTAGTATCATACTATGCTTTCGTAGCCTCAGGGATGCGCTTCAGGGTTTCAAGCAGGTAGCTCCAGTATTTTTGAACGGAGCTGATCTGCACTTTTTCATCCGGTGAATGCGCGCCGCGAATGTTTGGTCCAAAAGAGATCATTTCCATCTCCGGGTAATTTTTTCCAAGGATGCCACATTCCAGGCCGGCGTGACAGGCATTTACATGCGCTTCTTCTTTATAGATCTCTTTGTAAAGTTCGCTCATCAGTTTTACAATAGAAGAGGAAGGGTTTGGCGTCCAGCCGGGATAGCTTCCTGCAAATGTTACTGAAGCGCCCATCAGTTCAAAGCTGCTTTTGATGGCCTGGGCCAGGTCCATTTTTTCTGAATCTACAGAGCTGCGTGTTAAACATTGAATGGTATAACTTCCGTCTTTTACCAGTACCCGCGCAAGGTTGTTTGAGCTTTGCACCAGGCGGTCAATATCCGGGCTCATCCTGTAAATACCAACGGGACAGGCATACAGCGACCGGATCAGCTTATCCTGGAAGTCTTTATTAAGAATGGTTTTTGGCGCATTGATGGAATCCGCGCCCAGGGATAAATGCGGATCAGTTGTTTTATATTCCTGTTTTAAGATCGTTTTTATTTCTTCCAGCCAGGAGAGAAAAGATGCTTCGTTTTTTAAAGGGATGATGCAGTCTGCAACAGATTCACGCGGGATCGCGTTTCTCAGGCTTCCCCCGTCAATGGAGTGGATGCCGATCCCAAATTCTTCAGTGGCCTGTGTCAGAACGCGGTTCATGAGTTTGTTGGCGTTTCCGCGCCCCAGATGAATGTCCATTCCCGAATGCCCGCCGGTTAACCCTTTTATGTAAATACGCAAACCTTTTACCGACCCGCTGACCGCTTCTGATTTATAGGTTCCTGTTGCAGTTACATCCACTCCGCCTGCGCAGCCAATGGTTAACTCACGGTCGTCTTCCGTGTCCAGGTTCAACATGTATTTTGCTTTCATCAGCCCGCCTTTCAGTTCAAGTGCGCCGGTCATTCCTGTTTCTTCATCAATGGTAAACAAAGCCTCCAGCGGAGGATGCGCAATTTCTTTGGAAGCTAAAATTGTCATGATAGAAGCAACGCCTATGCCATTATCCGCACCCAGTGTTGTTCCTTTTGCTTTTACCCAGTCCCCGTCAATATACATATCTATGCCTTGTGTAGAGAAATCAAAAGTGGTATCGCTGTTTTTCTGGTGCACCATGTCGAGGTGACTTTGAAGCGCTACGGTTGTTTTACCTTCCATACCTTTGCTGGCGGGCTTTTTTATGATCACGTTTCCGGTTTCGTCCCTCGAGGTATCGAGCCCGAGCTGTTTGCCAAACTGCATCATAAATTCAATGACACGTTCCTCTTTTTTAGAAGGACGCGGCACAGCGTTTAAAGCAGAAAAATTATTCCAGAGTTCTTTGGGTTCTATAGTGTTTAGAGTATTGCTCATGTTAACTTCGTTTTAGGAAGCCAAAAATACAAAGCAGGTTTGAGTTTAGCTAAAATTAAAAACCTGTATCTTCAATTCATTTCTTATAACAAACCTGTTTCCGGTATATTTGTTAGAAACAGAGAAATGATCTATTTTAGTAACCCGCTAATATCATTATTACTTTCAATCAATAAATATATCACATGAAAAACTCTTTTAACTTAACGCAGGGATTTTTTAGAGCTGAAGATCTAAATCGTTTTACGTATGCTGTTCTGCTCAGCATTCTTTTTGCAGGCGTGAAGCTAAGCGCCCAGGTACCTGGAGATACCCTGCGGGTACAGACCTTTGGTTATGGCAGCACAACCCGTGACTCCGTGATCCAGTTCCCAACGGGAAATCTTACGTATGAAAAGATCATCATGAAGTACAACATGCGGTGCAAGAATAACCTGATCTCAACGCAGGCACAACCTAACCAGGGCTGCGGCGAGTGGGATTATTCCTGCAATACGTATATAGTGGATTCATCTAAAACAGAGAACGAATTAAACACAACGCCGCGGTATGTGATCTCTCATTTCAGCGGCAATACATTTAATTACACTTCTTTACCGCTCTACGATTATTTTAATTACACCCAAACCCAGGTCACATTAAATAACATTGTGAGCGAAAATCAATACACGGTGGGCACGGGCAATCTTTCCGCCTCTGATTTTTTAAAAACAAATATGCGCTCAGGCCGCACGCAGATCCTGTATACTGCGGCGGAACTTACCTCAGCAGGATTTACCCCGGGAAACATAGATGGTATTTTATTAAATGTTGTGAGCGCTGCCGGCGCCGCTCATTTTTTGAAAGTAGGAATTCAACATACCACCCAGAATAATTTAAATTCCGGCTCAGTTACGTTAAATGGTTTTACAAATGTTTTTAACGCTAATTATTCATTTACTCCAGGGAGCAACAGGCTCCAGTTTCACACGGCCTTTAACTGGAATGGCACAAGCAACGTATTGATCGATTGTTCCTTCACCAATACAAGTCCGGGTGTTGGCCTGGTATTTGGCGCTTCGCTCACAGGTTCGGTAAGCGGCCTGTATGCCAATAATAATTATGCAATGGACCTTTCGGCTTCAGGCCATGTAAATTTAAATGCCACGCTTTTTAATTCGATCAGCAACGAGCTTACTGTTTCATTCTGGGCTTTTGGAACGGCAAGTTTAATGCCTGCGGCTACCTCCATTATTTGGGGTTACGGGGCTAATCCAAACGAGCGTCATTTAAACGTGCACCTGCCATGGAACAACAATGATGTTTATTTTGATTGCGGATACAGCGCCGGTGGTTATGACAGGATCCAGAAAACGGCTACGGCGGCGGAACAAGGTGGCCAATGGAACCACTGGACTTTTACAAAGAATGCTACAACTGGTGTGATGAACATTTACCTGAACGGAAGTTTGTGGGTGTCAGGAACTGGTAAAACAAAACCTATGTCTATCCTGACTTTAATTCTCGGCAAGGACAAAGACCTTCTGAATAATTATAAGGGCAAGGTGAATGAATTTACCGTGTGGAATAAAGAACTCGCGTTAAGTGATATCCAGGCCTGGATGAACAAACCCATCGATGCCACACACCCTTTTTATACTAATTTACTCGCCTATTATAAAATGAACGAAGGAAGCGGTTTAACGATCACGGATACAAAAAATGCGTTTACTTCCACGGGAACCAATGTGCAATGGACCTATGAACGCGGGCATAAACTCGAACGCATGTTTTCTGAAACCAGTCTTCGTCCGAATGTTGTTTTTTTGAGAGGGACCTACTCCCTGGCAACTACTACTGTTACCGTTAAGGATTCAGTGGCCAGGAACCCAAATATTATCCAGGAATTTTCGGTTACTTCCAATGCAAGCGTTACTCCTCCCATTCACGATGTTGTGAACCTGGTGACAACTACTTATTTATACGAAACAGTTCCTCTCAACATTTACAATGGCGATACAGGCGCGCTTACAGGCACCATTGCTGTTGCACCTCAAGGTCAGCTAACGGTAACCAACCTGAGTTATTACAAACGTTATCCTTTTTATAACGAGATCATGTCTTTTGTAACGCCTTACGGCAAAGGGCTTAGTCTAGGTATTGACGGAAAGAGCTGGTATTATGATGTAAGTGATTTTGCACCGCTCTTAAAAGGAAAGAAACGTTTTTTAATGACCCTGGGCGGCGAGAACCAGGAACAAATGGACATCGAATTCTGGTTCATCGTTGGAACTCCGCCGAGAACTGTGCTGGAGTTTAACCAGTTGTGGCAGGGCGCCGCAAGGATCGGGGGTTCTTCGATTGCAAGTGTTATTAATGATACCCGTTTTTCTGTTTTAAATGTTCCTATTCCGGCAGCAGGGCAGCAGTTCAAAGTACGCTCCACCATTACCGGCCATGGTCAGCATGGTGAGTTCGGACAAAATGGCGGTGTTATCACTCATTATTTTAATATTAACGGGGGAGCAAACGAGTTCAGCTGGCCCATCACGATGAAATGTTCCGCCAACCCGGTTTTCCCGCAGGGTGGAACCTGGGTTTACAGCAGGCAGGGCTGGTGTCCCGGCGCGGCCTCACTTTTAACGGAGAATAACATTACCTCTTTTGTTACACCGGGAAGTACTGTAACACTGGATTACAATTGTTCAAACCCACAGGTGCCAACCGGCGACTACCGTTATATTGCCGCGCACCAGCTGGTAACATATGGTCCCGCAAATCACACCACCGATGCTGCAATAGAAGACGTACTGGCTCCCAGCACCAAGGTTCTGTATTCACGTACAAATCCCATGTGCGCAAGTCCGGTCATACTTGTGAGAAATACAGGTTCAGGAAACGTTACCAGTATGGATATCGACTACTGGATGAATAACGCCGGTACAAAAGAAACGTATCAATGGACGGGAAGCCTTGCTTATATGGACACACTGAGTATTACCCTACCTATAGGACAGTTGTGGGCACATAGTCTTAACCCCAACAATAACCGGTTTCACGCGGAAATTAAAAATGTAAATGGAAGTGCGGATCAATATTCTTTTAATAATTTCTATCATTCAGATGTTGTTCTGCCCGATCTTTTGCCGAACGAATTTGTAGTGGAATTTAAAACGAACAATAACCCCTTCGAGAATTCATACACACTTGTAGACGACGCGGGAAATGTGGTTCCGGGCGCAAGCAGTCTTTCCTCGCCGAATACTACCTATGCGGATACTTATATTCTGGATGGATGTTTTAAACTTGTAGTTCAGGATGTGGCGGGAGATGGTTTGCAATGGTGGGCGAATACAGCGCAGGGATCGGGCCTGGTAAGGATTAAAAATGCGTCCGGCGCGATACTCAAATCGTTTCAGACAGATTTTGGAAGTGGTTTTGAATACAGCTTCAGCACGATACCTCCTGATTTTGTGGGATTAAAAAAACAGAACTTCGCAGCGGGAATAAAAGTATTCCCGAATCCGGCGCATGACAAATTCCAGGTGAGTGGAACAGGGTTGGAAATTTCTGATCTTAAAATAACCGATGTTTTAGGTCGTGCGGTGGAAGCAACAGTGACCAAAGAAAAAACCGGATTGGTTATAGATGCCGGCGGTTTAAAAGCAGGCGTTTATCTTGTTTCAATTACTAAAGAAAATGAAACGCTTATTAAAAAGATAGTGATACAATAGAAGGATCACCTAAGGCCATTCTTTCTTAATCTCAAAAAAATAACTCCCGTAATTTCCGCTTAGCTGGATCTCTTCATGAAGATCGTGGAATTTTTTGTCACTCTAAGTTCATGCAGGTAAGGTCTTCGTTAACGCCAGGCTCTTAAGGCTTAAATTCCTCGTTGCTTTTACGGTAAATTCAAGATCCTGATCCTCAAGTATCTGAATGATATGCAACATCAGTGAACATATCTGCAACATAACAGAACGTGTTTTGTAGGGTTACAAATTACTTTTGAGTTCAAAAAAAAGCATCATGAAAAAAATCATTTTCAATTTCGTTTTAATTTCAATGTATTCATTTTTGAAGGCCCAGAACGTAAATGATAAAGTAAAGGTGGAACATTCAGGAACCTGGTACGAAGCAACAGTTCTGAAAGTAAATTCCAAAGAGGGGAAATTCTACATTAAGTATCAGGACTGGGATGAGGTTTGGAACGAATGGGTAGGTCCCGACCGGATCAAAGTGACTGAACCCTCAAAAGCACCGGCACTTAGCAAATTTAAAGTTGGCGACAGGGTAGAGGTAGAGTACGGAATGATCCCCGAACCGGCAGTTATTATTGAAGTGGGTGAAAACAAGTACCACATTAAATACGACAAAACGGTTTTTGGAGACAAATGGGTAACGGAAAAGCAGATTAAGAAGCTCTGATTTTAAAAAAGTAAGTGGAAAGATCTGGGTAATCTTTTCCACTTTACTTGTACAGGTGTCAAAAGAACTTGTTTTCTTTCGACAAATTATTTTTCTGCTACGATCATTCTTTTTGAATCTATTACTTTACCATCGGCAACGATGGAATAAATGTAGATCCCCGCTGTAAGTTTTTCTGAGGTGATTGTCACAGAAGAGGATCCTTTTTCATTGATCGGGAACGTGGTGATTTGTTTTCCTGTTAAATCATACACTGCCATAAATGCATTGCTAACGGTTTTTGGCATGTTATATTTTACAACGGTTTCGTGGGTGAAAGGATTTGGTTCGTTTTGCGACATCTGGAAACCAGCTTCTACATTCAGGTCGTTTATACCGGTTGTGCCTGAGTTTTTTTGCAGGCTGTTGATCAGTTCCTGCTGTGCATTGATCTGTTTTTGTTGTTCCTGCAAACCAGCTATCAGCACCGGGATCAGCCCGATATAATTTACTGCTTTGTGATCCACAGTTGAAGCTACCACCTCTCCTTTGTCATTCTTAATGGAAGATCCTTTTACGTTGGAAACCAGATCAGGAAACACTTCTTCCAGTTCCTGTGCGATAAGACCTATCTGCTGTTCTTTAGGCAAACGCATACCTGCGAACTCTTCCGTTTTAAAAAGATAGGTGCTTGGTTTTAACAGCGCTATTTTGTCCATCGCGTTAAGCACCGGCTTAATATCACTTTTTAATTTCCGGTCACTTGACCATGCGCTGCTTGTACAATACGCTGCCCCATTGATATTTACATCACCGTTAAACCAGCCGGCCCAATCTCCTGAATAGCTGGTACCAGAAATTCCACCGTAAACGCCATACGAATTACCAGTTCCAGGCGCAGCAAAATGGCCTCCGAAATTTTGAGCACCATAAGCTGCCCACCCGCTCACGCCAATTGACTGGCCATTATTTGAAACGCCATAAGCAAGGCCCTGAATGGCATAGGCTACTGAATTCGCAGTGGCTTCGCCCTTAATGCCATAAGTGGTACCCACTACATGAAGTTTGTGAGATGGCGAGGTAGTGCCAATACCGGTGTAACCGCTGCTTCCATTGATAAAAAGACGCGGTTGAGCAGGCGACGCAGTAAGATCATAAATTGTAAAATGCCCGCCGCCAATATTGTTGGCACCCCCGCTTGAAAGTACTCCCCAGTTGCGGCCATTGCTGGTAGTATTGTTAAGAAAAAGCCAGGACCCGCCTAAGGTATTTTGTGTGACCTTGATACCCCCGTCGGTTTGCGATGTTAATACATCGAGGGCGAATGCGGGACTGGTTGTGCCGATTCCGGCATTGCCGCTTGCGGGAAAAGTGTTTTGCGCGCTTAATAAGGCGCTAAGAGCAATTAAGCTGCTTGTGATCAGTTGTTTTTTCATGATTTATTTTTTTGTTGGATATGCCTACTCTTTTTAAGCTTTTCGGCTGCCGCTTGTCGGGACCAAAATTAGAGGAGGTCTTTCAAAAAGATCTTCGCAATCACAGGTTCACGCAAAAACCTTTTTAAGTGGTGGCAACCATTTATTGGCTGGAGAAACAGCTTAAAATACGGAAGAACAAGTGTTTATAATGGCCGATAACTGCTGCGTATTTCGACGAAAAAAGCCAGCTCATCGCACTGTTCCTTTCTGACTTATTGGTTGAGCTGTTTTTATTTATAAGTGGTGAGAAAGGATTAGCATTTAGATTTTTTTTATAGTTGGCGGCAATAATTAATACTTATTATTGTGATCAATTGTAAGTTAACTCTATGCGGTCCCTGCGTTTAATTATTTTTTTCTTGCTGATCTTGTCAATTGAGAATGGGTATTCAAAAAATGCCCCTGTAGCTAAATTCTCATTCAATAGTGGTTCCGGATATGATGAGGTAAATGGAAGGCTGGCAAAACTGGTGGGTGTTAACTGTGTAAATGACCGCTTTGGCAATGACAAACACGCCATTTTTGTTTTTGGGAATGAATCAAGTTACGCCAACCTCGGCACCAGCAAAGAACTGAAGCAAAAAAAAGGGAGTATCAGCCTTTGGGTAAAGATCGAATATGCCAATTGGGTTGGTAAAGGAGCGCATTATAACCCAATTATTATTACTAAAAATACAGATCGTAATGATTATTACGAATCCTATGCCATGTATTATCTTTTAGAAACAAAACACCTGGTATCAGTTCTTGCCGAAGATTCCACGCGCGACATGGGGATTTTTACCGAGGATGAATTTATATTGAATCAATGGCATCACCTCGTTAGCACCTTTAACGAAAATTATTTTTCTTTTTATCTGGACGGCCGCTTGCAACAAACATTGAAAAAGAATTTCGAGGTAAAATACCTTGAAACAGATTCGGTATTATTAGGAACAACGGCAAATAAAAAAAACAACCGCTGGATGATCGGCGCCATTGATGATGTGGAGTTTTATGATAGAGTACTTACTGCCGCCGAAGTTGAAGAGCTTTACCGCGCGCCCAATCCTAATCGCAATCGGATCATCCTCAATTGGTCATTGGCCGGGGTAGCGCTTGTTATCTTTATCATTCTTATCTTTATCTTTATTAAACGCCAGGTTAAAAAAGGCATTATAAAAGAAAAGCAGGAACTGGAACAGCAAAACAAATTGCTTGAAACGGAATTGCGCGTGAACAGGGCCTCCATGAATCCACATTTTATATTCAACTCCCTGAACGCGCTGCATAATTTAATACTGAATAAAGATATAGGGAACGCGAGCGACTACCTGCTTAAGTTTTCCAAGCTGATCAGGAAAACGCTTGACAGCAATTCATACGATATTATTTCCCTTGAATTTGAAATAGAGCTGCTGGAGCGTTACCTTGAACTGGAGAATCTCCGCTTTAAGGAGAATATTAAATACTCCATTCATGTGGATGATTCCCTGGTGATCTCAACGACTCAGATTCCCGTTATGATGCTTCAGCCCTTTGTGGAGAATTCCATCTGGCATGGTTTGCTTGATAAGGAAGGTGAAAAGGTGATCCGGATCTCATTCGAAAGATACGAAGAGAAATATGTGTACTGTAAAATAGAAGATAATGGATTGGGTAGGAAAGAAAATACGGGTAGCTCTTTTGGTAAAAAGTCGCTGGCAACGAATTTTATTTTTCAACGCCTCGATCTGCTGAACAGGATCCACAACCTTAAGTGCAGCCTTAGCTTCGAGGATAAACCGGATGGACAGGGCACACTCGTGAAAATTATTTTACCAATTTTAAATACCTGATTTATGCTTTTAAGAGCGATAGTGATTGACGATGAACAGCGTGGTATAGACACGCTGAAGATCCTTATCGACAATCATATTGAGTCCCTGCGTGTAGTAGCCGAATGTACAAGGGCGGCTGAGGGCATCCTCCTGATAGAAAATTATAAACCTGAAATAGTGTTCCTGGATATTAATATGCCGCAAATGGATGGGTTTGAATTATTGAATCGGTTAAGCTGGAAAGAATTTAACCTGGTATTTACAACGGCGCACCCCGAATTTGGGTTAAGGGCCCTGAAGAACAACGCCATCGATTACCTGCTCAAGCCCATCGATCCGGAGGATCTGAAATTTGCGATAAATAAGATAAAACGGCAGCTCGAAGAAAATAAAGATCTGAGCAGGTTTAATTTGAGCACCCTTATCAACAAAGTATCGCAAAAGCAGCATTTTGTTTTACATACCAAATCGGGGATAGAACATATCTACCTGAATGAAATCGTTTGCTTTGAATCAGCTTCCAATTATACCAGGATCCACTTAACGGGCAACCGTGAAATTTCATCGAGCAAAACGCTTAAAGAGTTTGATCTTCAACTCTGCGAAATGGATTCAGGATTTATGAGGGTGCATAATTCATATATTATTAACCTGACCAAAGTATCCCGCTGCCTTAAGGTGGAAGACAGAATTGTAATGGACAATGAACTGAAAATACCTCTTTCAAAAAGCAGGAAAGATAATTTTTACAAATGGATGGGCTTGTATTAAAAGAAGTTCTCTGCCTATGAATTGTTTTCCTGCTTCTATCCTGACTTCTGAAAACAAGACATTTTTTGCTTCAAACAACATCTGTGTGATCAAAGACACTTTCCTGGTGATTAACTATCTGGCATGCAGAAATCGGAGCCAGTTATTCAATAAGTAGTACCACTTCACAAAAACGGAATGAAAAGGCCGTTTTTGCACCGCTATATTTAGCGTGGCATTTAAACCCAATCATCATGAACAGATCTACCTTCTTTATCCTGCATTTTTTCCTGTTGACCTTTTTTATGAGGTCCCAGGATTTTTCAAGGAACGTAAAATCCGGTCACCACCTTTTTTTCAGAGAAAACAAAGGCCAGGTGAGTGACCAGAATTTTATAGCCCGTAGTCTTCTGCAACCTTAACGCTCAGGCTTATCAATGAATTGGGCAAACAAATACATACCATTTATTTAACGCCTTCCAACAACTATACGTATACAGTTGATAACCTGGCGGAAGCTGTTTATTTTTTAACGGAAGAAAAAGAGTACAGGATCTTAACTAAAAAAATTGTGGTAATTCATTAAGGAAAAAGTATCCGGCTTGCAGATGTCAAAGCCGGTTTTTGTGAGATGAAAAACAAAAGCCTCTGAATTTTCAGGGGCTTTTGTATTGTTGCGGGGACATTCCTGTCTGGATTTGAAACATACCTGTGGAGAAATCCTTATAACGATCTCTGCTCCAAAAAATACTTGAAAGTGAAAGGAAACTATGGTCTGCTCTTAAAGAGCGTTACAAACAAGGATCAGAATGGGACATTCAGTTAGATACAGGTTGAATTCTTTAATAAAGCTATCAGACCTGCGAATTTGTCGATATCGTTTTTTACCGAGGCTATGCCAACAGATACTCGTGTTGCCCCTCTCATTTTACCTAAAAACGTTATCATGTCGTAATAGTCACCCTTATCTCTTGTTGCAAAGTATTTTGATATTTCTTCGGTAGTAATACAGTTGTTGATTTCGTCTATTCCGGGATTACAAAAACAACCTGAACGAATAGAAATAGATTGTTGGCTGGCCATTTGATCGATCTTTTCAAATGGGTACACATTACCATCAACATCAAAAAAATTCATGATCACATTCCCTCCCCTGTGTTCAATATTTTTAGGCCCGTATATTTTAACCAAAGGTCGTCCATTGTCATGACGCAGTTTTCCCATTTCCGTCAGCAGGTATTCCGTTAAATATTTGATCCTGCTTGAAATTCTATTGATCTCTATTGATTCAATATATTCAATCCCGATTTTTATGGCAGGAATATTATTATAATTTAATGTGCCATCCTCAAATTTTTCAGGGCCATTAGCAAGGAATTTATTTTGCGAGGCTATTGAAACCAAGGTTACGGTTCCGCCTGCAAACCAGGGTTTTTTAAGCTTATTATAGGTGGAGTTTTTTATTAATAAACAACCAATGCCTGTTGGGTATCCAAATATTTTATAAAAAGAAATGCTGACAAAATCAGGTTTAACTGAAGACAAATCTAATTTTGAACTGGGTACAAAGGCAGCTGCATCCAGCAAAACATCAAATCCCCTTTTTTGAGCGTATTCAATCCATTTTAGGTCATGCTTAACTCCCGACACGTTTGATTGTGCAGGAAATGCAAACAAGTTGTTAGATCCCCGCGGAGTTTTATCGAATTGAGCGATCAGTGATTCTTTATTAATTTGTAGATCCTCATAATTTAAAGGGAGGTATTGTACAATTCCTTTTTTGTTTTTGCAATACTCACGTATACCATTCACTGAATTGTGATTGTCGCTAAGGATTAAAAAAGTACTTGTTTCATTAAACGGATAGCTCTCTCCAACTATCTTTAATGCCGCGGAGGCATTTTGGGTAAATACGCAGGTATAATCCTGAGCATTAAAGAACGCTAAAACCTTGGTCCTTGTTGATTCTATCAGGTCTGTTGATTTTTGAGAAGTTGGGTTAACGGAATGAGGATTTCCCAATATGTTTTGAAGTAAAAGCTCCTGATGTTTCAAAATTTGAGATGTGCCATAAAGGTTCCCTCCCGTAAAATCCAGGTAAGTATGATTTTGCTTATCCAGATTTGCATACTCTGTTTGTCTTAACCGGGTAAAGAAAACATCTTCCTCAGACACGGAAACAGACTCTTCAATTAATCCTGTCATTATTTTTGTTTTTAATTATCAGCGCTTATGTAAGCCTTGAACGCATTCTTGAAAGTGAAGTAGCCGTAATACCAAGATATGTAGCAAGGTCTTTTTGCGTAACCCTTTGTTCGAGCTTGGGAAATTCTTTACAAAAATTGATATACCGCTGCTCCGGGGTTAATAGAACATGGGACTTTAATTGATCAACCGTATATGCCAATACTTCTTTTAATATTCGGTTTTGATAGAATAACAACGAAGAATTTTTCTTCGCTAATTTTTCAAATTCCCTCATATCCACCATTGCAACAATCGAATCTTCAATGGCACTGATATTTTGATCGGAGGGGGCATTGCGAAAAATGGAGCTGTAGGCAGCGGCATTTTTCTTTTTAGGAACAAAAAGCATTGTCCGGTCTTCTCCATTTTCATCTGTTACATATATTTTTAATAAACCCTTTAAAACAAAAACCACACTATAATTTAATTCCCCTTCTTTTATGATCAGCTCTCCTTTTTTAAAAGTTTTAAATTTTGAAATAGAATACAGTTGAGAAATATCTCTTGGGCCCAAAAAATCGTAGTTGCGGAGCAGTACTAGTAATTTATTTAACATTCGTATAAAAGATGGTTGTCACACTAAATCTATGAAAAAATCCTACCTATAATTGATCGGATTTGATAATTACATCAATGATCCTTTCGGGATCAAAATGTACAAACAAAGATAAGGAGGGCTTACAAATAATAAATTGTCTTAAGACAACTTCCGCACAAGGGGGTTAATATTAACACTTGAGTGGAAACTTATTGATACCCAGGAGAAAATAGCAGGCTGTTAGCTCCGTATTTTATTTTCAGCTCGTCAAGCAATATCATTAGTCCTTTTTCAGCCTCGTTTGATTGGACATTTGCAAATAGAATAAACGCTTTGTCCGTTTCTTTGCATATAGGTAACGGTTTGTGTAAATGACTAGCGGTGATTTTCGAAGTGCTTTCTTGTCGGCTTGTAACAAATTTACTTAAAAGTACAAAACTTGAATTTACCACTTCCCCAGCCATAAGCTATATCCGCTGTTGGCAGTTGGACTACACTCTCATCTGTCAGTTGTAAATTTACTTTTTATCTGTTTCCTTTAGTATAGAGGTCTTTTTGTTTTCTGTCCTATTTTCAATAGCATAACGTAGTGTTACTTTTGGCATAGTCAATACGTTCATTTTGTCTTGTCGGACTGATAGGTCAGTAACACGACACCAGAAGTGTATGTTTTGGTTTCCGTCAGTGTCAGTTTTATATTCTCCTCATTTTCAAAAAGGCGTATTCCTTTTCCCAAAACAACAGGAAAAACCAACAGGTTAAATTGGTCTATCAGGTTTGCTTTTAGCAATGCTTTTACAAGTGTCAAACTTCCATGAACTAAAATATTCTGTCCTTTTTGTAGTTTCAGTTTTGATATTTCTTCTTCAATATTTTTATTAATAAGTATTGAATTGTTCCAGGCTGCTGTTTTTAGCGTTTTAGAAACTGCATATTTCGGCAGACTATTTAACCTGTTGGCATATTCGCCTGTTTGGCTTGGCCAGTGTTCTAAAAATGCTTCGTAGGTTACACGACCTAAAAGCTGTGCATCGCTTGCAAAAAGCTCATCGATTTTAAACTTGGTTATTTCATCCGTAAAATAAGGGAAAGACCATAAATGTGGATTTTCCATAACGCCGTCAAGCGTTATAAATTGGGTTACAATTATTTTTCTCATTGTCGTTTATTTAAGCGTTAATTAAAGTTTCAGTATCAAATTTTTTCATTGCAAAAATGCCTGAACAACCCTTGGGGCTTTTTCTTCATCAGACATTAGTTTTTCTAAAATTGCAGGTACGATTTGCCAAGACACTCCGTATTTATCATCAAGCCAACCGCACTGATTGTAAATTCTCCCTGGAGTGCCGCTGCTTTGGCTTGTCCATCAAACCACAAGCAAGGGAAATATTGCTATTAATCATCGTTACTTTTTTTGTATTTTTTAAAATTATATTTAATTGCTAATAATCGTATTTTGGTCATATACAAGTTGCCAACCGCTATCAGTTTTTTTGAAAATGAGTGTCAGGTAACACTTGGTTTTAAACGATATATTTCCTGCTGTATCTTTTTCAAGGTATGAATATTCAATCAGGGCATAACCAAGCGAACTATTGTTGTGTTTTTCCAATATTATTCCTTCCCATTCCCAATTTGTTCGTTTGAACCAATTTTGATGAAGTTTTATAAATTGAGCTTTTGATTGATTCTTTTCACCCATGGGCGAAATATGTAAAAGACTATCTGAAACTGTTGGTTCAAAACTCCCAATATCAGCGTTTCTTATGGCGTCTAAATGAATGTCAAGCGTTTCATTGAATGTTTTTGAGCGAGCGTTTTGTTTGATACAAAAGCAATACAAATGAATATTGTGAGTGTTCTGAGGGAGCGAGCTACTATGGTTGATATGCTTTTCATTTGCATCAGATTTTAGTTTGTTTTGATAATGTTTCCAATAGTTCGTCCAGGTTTTGCAGGCCCATTGTAAAACCTTCTTTAAAGCCCATTGCAATTATTTTTTCTAGGTCAATAAGCGTTTCGTATTTTATAGAAACGCTAACGGTTGTTGTATCTGCGTTTTGATTAAAAACATTTCTCCATTGTGAACGGGGAAATTCTTGATTTATATTTCCGTTTTCATCACAAAATGAATCCAAATGCGAAAAACTTGTTTGAGATTCTATCTTTTGGTAGTCGGCTCTACACCAATGTTTCTGGTCTGTCAGACTTGTCATCGCGTATAACCAAAATCCACCAGCTCTAAAATCCATTGATCTGGTTTTTGTCTGCCACGGTTTTGGAGCCCACCAAAGGTCAAGCAGTTTTGGCTTTGTCCACGCATCCCAAACCAATTCAAGGCTTGCCGTAAATTCACGCTTTACTTCAATGATGTTGTTTTCTTTGATTACGGAAAAATCAAATAATAGACTATTTCTCATTTTTTCTTTTTTTAATTGTTTCTAACACATTGTCAAGTTGACTAAATCGGGTTTCCCAAATTTTGCGGAATTGGTCAAGCCATTTGTCAATTTGTTTCATTTTGTTTATTTCAAGTTGGTAGTAGATTTCTCTACCTTGTTGTTTTTGTTTAACCAATTCGCACTCTGTCAAAATGCGTAAGTGCTTAGATATTGCTTGTCGTGATGTGTCAAAGTGTTCAGCAATAATATTAGGCGTCATGGCCTGTAACGCTATCAGTGTAATTATAGCCCTCCTTGTCGGGTCGGCAATAGCTTGAAAAACATCTCTTCTCATTGTTCTTATCTTTTTACTGCAACTAATCGGTTGCAAATATATGCGCAACTTTTTGGTTTCGCAAATTTCTTTGAAAAAAAGTTTTCAACAGGGCTGAAAGGCTAATGTCTTTTTCCAAAAGTTTGTTGTTTGTACGAACTTGTTAAGTTGCAAATCAGTACGTGAGCGTCCACCTGGGGATAACCCATCTATGACTTTACAATTGTCGGGATGATCGTCTGCTAGCCTTGCTGCTAAATTCATGGCGGCCAGGCGCAGTTGTTTGTTGCGGTTCGTTGTTTTCGTCTTGGTTTAGGCTAGTCGTTTAGTGAATTTATTGACTTTTCAGTTTGATCAAAGCGGTGGTGGTTTTGTTATCGAAATCGCAAATAGTACCCCAGACATCTTCATGACACCTATGGCCCGCTCAAAAGTACACGGTACTTTTGCCGTCCGGCGAAAAGCCGGAAAAGCGTAGCGTCTACGCACAAAACAGTCTGAAAATTTTACGTACAAACAATTAACCGCTTAGGCCCTCAAAATTTCCAGACCGACCTTTGAGGACACTAAGATTTATACAAAAAATTTCATGAGGCCGGAGAATGCAAAAACTCCCCAACAATTCATATTGATCCCGCGCTTGCTTGCCCAAAAAAGTCTTAACTTTTTTGCCGTGCGCCTGTGGCTCATGGGAGCGCTAAAGTCTGGTTTTCTCGTTTCACCCCAACTCTGCTCCTCCCGATCTATCGCCTGCGCGCGGAGTCTTCTGTGTGGGTTAGAGCATCTCTCTTGAAATCTTTTTTTACTCTTTTACTTTAACAGTTCCCCAGCTTTTCCGACTGATCCGGGATAGCATAGTGAATAAAGTGACTCCCGGATAGAATGAAGAGATTGCTTCGGCCTTTCTATTCTCCATGCCTGACAGTGATGATGTTAATGGATGCGGAAGGATCTCAAACACAAAAAGGGAGCAAACGCAAGGTCATTCTGAACGCGTTGGTGATAATAGACCATACGGAAAGTATTAGTTTTTACGTATATCCGTTGGGTTTGTGGAACAGATGAAAGAGCGCTTTGTGAGAAAAATGTTGATGCCTTGTAAATATAGGCTGCTATTGAGGCAGGGACTGGGTGATGAATAAATTGGATCCATTCAAAAGTTGTGGCGCAAGAAATAAAGCTTGAAGTCTTCTAATGAGCCATTAACCGAAAGCTGTGTTAACCGTTATTTGTTTCCGGAACTTGCTTAAAGAGGAGCGTGTAAGCGGAGT
>Ga0208492_1000240_pt1 | contig 53517 bp, 35 predicted proteins | sample Subbioar_CSW14AB_FD_184820 | JGI IMG/M metagenome (GOLD analysis project Ga0208492, IMG submission 184820) | Serpentinite rock and fluid subsurface biosphere microbial communities from McLaughlin Reserve, California, USA - CR12Mar_CSW14AB (SPAdes) | ecosystem: Environmental > Terrestrial > Deep... | reverse complement strand
AAAAGCCACAAGTGCAAGAGGCGAGCAATGCCAGCCCCTTCCTGGGCCTGCTCAACAACCTGACTGGCGCCACGGCGGTGCAGGTACCTCCCTCCGGCCTGATTGCAGGCAACGCCGCCAGCCTTACGATGGGGCTCAACCCCAACTTGGGAGTCCAGGCCCTTTCGGCCAACCCGGCCAGCGTGGCGGATCCCCTTCAACACCCCTTGAGCCAGCAGCAGCTCGCCAATCGCGACGTGGGAACCCAGCTGGAAAGCGTCTTCACTTCGCTCCTGGTCAAGGAAATGCGCCAAACCCTTGATGGGGCAACACTTTTCGGCAATAATGGCGGCGATGTCTATGGCGGCATGCTCGACACCTACCTGAGCCAGCACCTGGCTCCCACCGGGTTTCTAGGAATCGGCGCCATGGTGGAAAAGCAGCTCAATCGCCGCGAGTCCTGATCTGGGCCTTGGTTAAGAGAGCTCCTTACGCTGGCTGGCGATCGCTCAGGCGTGCGCTTGAGAAACTTGCGGCTTTCGCCGGGAAATCTCCGCTTCCTGTCCAGGTCGGCCAGAAAATGACCTAGGGTTCTGGGAGAACCGCGGCGCCAAGAATCTCAGTCTCAAGCCGAAAGCCCTTCCCCATGAACGGCCCGCCAAAGCACCCCGACCCAGCCGCTGCCGTCTCGAAACTTTTGCAAACCCTGCAAGAAGAACGAAAACGATTCGATCATCTAGATGAGACCTTTTCTACCTGGCGCACGCGCCTGATCGCCGGGGAAATGCCCGGTCCGGCGCTGGCGGAGGCACTACGCGCGGCCCTCGAAGAGCATGCCCTGGCGGTTGCGGCCGGCCGCAAGGAGATCCAGAACGATTGGGGACCCAGGCTTGGCCATTCTCCCACGGCCGTGCGCATGAGTGCCGTGGTGGAGAGTTTGCCGGCGCCCTGGAAAAAGCAGGTGGAAACCGAACTGGAAGAAACGCGCATGAGCGCGCGTCGCGCCGAAGAGTCGCTTGGCCGCATCGCCAACCTGGTTCATTCGGGGTTGGCGCTGCTCGACGAACTTGTCGGGGCGCTCACGGGTGCCCGATCGGCCAAACTCTATGGCCGCGATGGCCTGGTCCACGAATCGCAAGGCCGGCCGGTTTTCGAATTGAGAGGATGAGGATTTCCCCGTTTGAACGGGCCGGGGACGGATGGGGGGAGGAGCCGCCGAGTAAGATGGCGGGAGGAGTTGCCGAGTAAGATGGCGGGAGGAGCCGCCGAGTAAAATGGATTGAGTACGACCGCGAATAAGACACCGGGTATTGAGCAAGGGAACGGGAAATGAGCCAGGGATTTGGAATCGGGATTTCGGCGCTGCGTGCCAATCAGCGGGCGCTCGATATTACCGGCCAAAATATCGCCAACGCTCAAACGCCGGGCTACAGCCGCCAGCTCGCCGACTTTTCGAACTTAAGCCCCTCCGGCGCCAACAATGTCGGCAACGGCGTGGCGATCGGTTCGGTGCGTTCGACACGCGACGAAATCTTCGACGCGGCGATCTACACGTCCCGAAGCGAATCGACCGCCCTCGACACCGCGGTCGACATCCAGACGCGCTTGCAGACGCTTTACGCTCCCTCGGGCGGCACGACCAATCTCCTGGCCGACGGCCTCAACCAGTTCCTCAATCAGGTCGACAAGCTCACCGCCGATCCGTCCAACACGACCCAGCGCGCCGCCGTGGTCGATGCCGCCAAGCAGCTTGCCAGCCAGTTTCAATCGATCAGCGCGGGGTTGACCACCCTGCAATCGGGCCTCGATTCCAAAATCGCCGCCCTGGTCGATCGGGTCAACACGATCGCGAACAAGGTGGCCGACCTCAACGGCCAGATCAAACTGCAAACCCTCTCAGGCCAATCGACCGCCGATCTGGTCGATCAGCGAGCCCAACTGCTTAACGAGTTATCCGGCCTGGTCGGCTTCGATTACAACCTGCCCGACCGGATTCAGGCGACCGTGGTTGCCGGCAACGCCACCCTGATCAACGGCGCTACCAATCAAACTCTGGTGGCCAGCGTAGTCGATGGCCAGGTGGTCATTCGCCTCTCAGGCAGCGATCAAAACCTGACGCTTCAGGGCGGCCAGCTCGGCGAAACGATTGCCCAGCGCAATGACCTTGCCACAACTCAGATCGCGCAACTCGACAATCTCGCGGTGCTCGTCTCCAGCCAGATTGACAGCATCTTGTCCCAGGGAATCGGCCTGGATGGCCCGCTTTCGCAGGTCAACGGCGCCCGCCAGGTCAACAGCATCGCGACGCCGCTCAACCAGGGAAATACCTCCTTCCCGATTCAGCAAGGCACTCTTTACATCACGGTGAATCACGGCGCGCCCGGTGAATCGTCGCTCAGCGCGGTCAACATCGATCCGGCCACGATGAGCCTCTCCGATGTCGCCAGCTCGATCGCCGCGATCCCCGGCCTGGAGGCCTTCGCCGATCCGCAAACGCGCAATCTGCGCATCATGGCCCAACCGGGCTACACTTTCGAATTCACCGGCGCCTTGCCCACCAGCCCGATTTCGAACGTCTCGGGAATCACCCTGCCCCAGGTCACCGGCACCTACGCCGGCCTGGTCAACGACAACTACCAGTACACCGTGGTCGGCAACGGCACCGTGGGAGTGACCCCTGGCCTCTCCATCGAGATTCGCAACCAGTCGGGAACCTTGCTCGGCGTGCAAAATATCGGACAGGGTTACACCCCGGGCCAGCCCCTCCCGGCACAGGACGGAGTCAGCCTCACCTTCGGATCGGCAACCTACAGCGACGGCACCAAAATGAATGTGCCGGTGGTCGCCAATGCCGACACGTCCGGCATCCTCACGGCACTGGGGCTCAACACCGTCTTCGCCGGCAACGCCGCGGCCACGCTGGCGGTGCGTTCCGATCTGGCCAAGGACCCGCGCCTGCTCGGCACTTCCCGGTCGGGTCAAAACAATGCGGCCGATTTGCTCCTCAAGGTGGCCACGCTTCGAAGCTCGGTTTCCCCCCAGTCGATCACCAGTTCGTCGTCTGGATTGCCCAGTCAACTGAGCGCCCCCTTGCAGACGATCGCCCAGTCGATCGCCGTCGCCCAGCAGGATCAGACCCAGGCCAAGGACCGCAACAGTCAGCTCGAAACGCAAAGGCTGGCGGTCTCGGGGGTCGACACCAACGAAGAACTGCTCAAAATGGTCAACTTCCAGCAGAATTACCAGGTCGCCTCGCGCTACATCGCGACCTTGCGCGACACCTTCAACGACCTGCTGCAGGTCCTTCGCTAATCCATTCGGGGTATAACGGCTCATGGAGACTCGCAGCCCACTTCTTGCCGCGCTGATGCAATCGCAAGACCAGATCCGCAGACAAACCGATCTGTCCAACCGCACGAGCCTACAAGCCAGCGCCAATTCCCGGATCCTCGCGGCCTCCGACGACCCGCTTGCCGCCAGCGAAGCCAACGCCATTCAGGCGCGCATGGATCGCATTGCGGTCTTTCAGTCCAATGTCACCCAGGTCAAGGCGCGCATCGACTCGGGATCCAACACCCTCAAAACCATCGGCAACCTGGCCGACCAGGCTTCCAACATCGCCTCCTCGGTGGACTACTCGTCCACTTCGAGCCTTCAGTTGGCCGTCAGCCAGGTCGATTCGCTTTTGGAGCAGATTGTCCAGGCCGCCAATTTCAAATCGCTCAATGTCCCGGTGCTGGGAGGCGGCGCCGGAATCGAACCGGTGATCGTCACGCGCGACTCGCTAGGAAAAATCTCCAGTGTCACATTGGCGCAAACCGGCGAAGCGGGCGCGGTGCTCGTGGGCGAAGGCGGACAAACCAACCCCGGCGCCGCCGATGGCGCCTCGATCTTGGGACCGAGCACGGCGGGCGGCAAAAGCCTGATCGACTCGGTGATTGCGCTGCGCAATGCACTGGGAGCGCGCGATCAGGCCGCGGTCGTGACGAGCCAAACCGGCATCACCGCGGGACGCACCAGGGCGATCGAGGCCTCGGGCGAACTGGGTGTTCAAAGCCAGTATCTCGATCAGGTCGGCGACATCCTGGCCCAAAACGGCCTCGACGCCCAAGAGCGCCTGTCCGCCATCAAGGACATCGATCTGGCCCAGGCCACGATCGACCTGCAAGCCCAGGCCAATCAACTAAGACTCACCCTCGCCGCAACGACGCGCATGTTCGACAACAGCCTGCTCGACTTCCTGCGCTGATGAAAAAGGATGAATTTATCGCGAAGGCGCACTCAATTTCCTGCGTTTAATACAGAAGAATTTTAACGCAAAGGCGCAAAGGACGCAGAGGCGCGCAAAGGGGCTTCTGAGATCGGCTTTGACTGTGGCGCTTGTTTCCTGGTTAACAAAGACGCTCCTGCACCTCTTTGCGCTTTTGTGCTGAATTCCTCGGGCCTTCACTTTCCCACCGCATTCAAGGCGTCTCCGCGTTCAGCTCCTCTTCATTCTCTTCTTTGCGCGCCTCTGCGTCCTTGGCGCCTTTGCGTTAAATTCCTCAGCTTTCACCTTCGGCCGGACGTCCTTCGCACCTTCGCGTTAAATACAGAAGAATTTTAACGCAAAGGCGCCAAGAACGCAGGGACGCAAAGGGGCTTTCTGAGATCGGCTTTGACTGTGGCGCTTGTTTCCTGGTTAACAAAGATGCTCCTGCACCTCTTTGCGCTTTTGTGCTGAATTCCTCAGGCCTTCACTTTGCCACCGCATTCATGGCATCTCCTCGTTCAGCTCCACTTCATTCTCTTCTTTGCGCGCCTCTGCGGCCTTGGCGCCTTTGCGTTAAATTCCTCGTCTCTCACCGATCGCGGCGGCCTTGGCGCCTTTGCGTTGAATTCCTCGTCTCCCACCGATCGCCTGGCGCCTCTTACCTCCCCGCAAACCGTGTCATAATAAACCGCCACTGCAAGATCAGAAGAATCGTCATTCCCGCGCCGATCAAGATGCCCAGGCCAATCGCGTTGAGGTAGAGTTTCATGGGGAACTCTCCGGAGGCGGCGGGCGCGTTGTTGTCGCTGGCGGCGCCTTCGGCGCTTTTGGTTTCGGATTTCTCGTCGAGCTTGGCGATCGCCTGCGACAGCGCGGCACGGTGCCGAAAGAGGGTCTGCACATCGCTTAGCTGGCGGGCGCTGACCAGTTCATTCAAGACCTGGTAGGCCGCGCCGATCTCTCCTTTGGCGCTTAGGAGTTCTCCGTAGGCCCAGTAGAGCCGGGCGTCGTTAGGCAGCCAGTAAAGCAACTGAACCACCATCGGCTCGGCTTCGGCGTCGAGTTTGTCCCAGACATTGCGTGGGAGTTTTCCCGGTTGAAAGCGGGCCGTGGTTTCCAGCCCTTCGAGGCCAAGAATCGTGTCGATCCGGACGGGGAGCATGGGCTTGCCCGAGGTCAGACTTTCACGATGGCGCGTTTTCCACAATTGCAAGAGCACCGTTTCGGCGCGGCGCGTCCAGCGCCACTGCGGGTATTTCCACGAGGCTTTTGTTTCAGGCCATTGCTCCAGAAAATCCTCCATCGTGGCGATCGCCTTGGGCAACAGTCCCGGATCGGCCGCCTGGGCCATGGCCAGATGAGATAAGAGGAAAACCGAATCGGGATCGGCAGGGTCGGGCTGTTGCGTTTTCAAATAAGCGATAACCTTGCCCGGTTGACTGGTGCGTAGCCAGCAACCCGTCAACTCAAGCTGATCGGAAACGGATTTCAGGCTTCCTTCCTTGAGCTTCGCTTCGAGCGCCGCCATCCGGCTCAATAGCTGGTCTTGCAAGCTGCCTTTTTCGGCAGTAATCGTCTTGGGATCCTGAGGATTGAACGCAAGCAGCGAACGGTATTCGCCAATATTGAGCCGAATCTGCGAGAACGAATTCGTGACCGGATAGGGATTGGGATCCGAAGGAATGTAGATGCCGGCCCACGCCCGCTGTGCAGGCAGCAGCAAGCACGCCGCCGCCAAGAAGGACATCAGGCCACGTTTGCAGAGACTCATTTTCCCGCTTCGCATCATTTTCCGGCTTCGTAATTGAGTTTGACGCTGGTGGTGATGCCGCCGCGCGCGGTGAACGCCCCGATCAGTTCGAACTTGACGGGAGCGATCGCGGCCACGAAATCGTCCATGAGGCGATTGGTGACCGCCTCGTAAAACGAGCCGACATTGCGAAAGCGCTGCAAATAGAGCTTGAGCGATTTGAGCTCAATGCACACCGCGCCTGGGGTGTAACGGTAGGTGATGGTGCCGAAGTCGGGCTGACCGGTTTTGGGGCAAAGGCTCGTGAATTCGGGGCAGATGATTTCGATCGTGTAGTCCCGGCCTGGCTTGGGATTGGGAAAGGTCTCAAGCTGGGAAATGTCGGGCGCGGCAAAATCGGGCATCGGTCGGTCCTCTCAAATAAAACTGGCGTGATCATCTACTTAAAAATAGCCTTCAAATTCTACTATTGATTCTTGTTCTTGACGCTCGCCGCGCGAGGCGATCGAGCTTCAGGTGGCTGGTCGGGCTTGCGCGTGGTCCACTCCGCCATCTCCCTTTCCCTGGGATGGGCCGCCGATCCGGGGAAAGCCGCCATCGCGGCGTAGGGCCAAGGTTTGACCTCGCCTGCCGACTTGGTGAAGGGAGCGGTGTCCTTGCAATAGCCATCCACTTTGAGGAAATAGCCCCGTGTCGAGCCGGTGGCCAGCCGGGGAGGCTCGGCGAATTCCATCGTGACCTCATCGCCCGGCCCGCCGATCATGAGCAGGTCGTCGCGCTCAACTAAAAGGGAGTAAACCGAACCCCGTCGGGTGAAGTTTCCTTTCCATTCTGAGACCTGACCCGGGGTTTCGATCGCATCGCGCCGGTAGCGAATCAGCCCGTCCCCAACCGCTTCCTCCTTGAACACCCCGGGGCTATCCAGGTGCGCCGATCGCAGTTTGAGCTCGTGAACCAGGGCCTTCTCGCCGGGGCGCGCCAGGCGAGCCAACCGGATCGCGTCCATCGCGACTCGAAGATTCGTGACGATGCGCATCGGTCCTTGCAGCTTGGCCCCCAAGGAGGTGACCTCGATCGTCAGTTGCTTGGGCAAACCGGCCGGAAGCCCCAGTTCCAGCGCCGCAGTCCACCCTCCCTTGCCATCGGGCACTTCCAGGGTCAACGGCTTGGCCACGACACCGGCCTGGGCCGCCGCGTAGAGCGATTCGGGATAGGGGTAATCGGTCCAGGCATCAAGGACGAGGTAGAAGCGATCTTGCGGCTTGGCATCAAGTTTATCGAAGGCCATTTCCCAGCCATGATCGCCGGCAAACCCAAGCCAAGACCGCAAGGGGTAGTCGCGCGGATAATGGCGATCGCGGCGCGACAACTCGGCGGTGCATTCGCGTCCATCGAGCTTCTTCCCCCATTGAGGATAGCGGTACTCCGGAAAAATCAACAAGTCGCCGCTGGGTTGCGGCCCGGAAAATACGAAGCGCTCGTCGACCGAGGCGGTCCACCCGGCAGGCAAATCGACCGCTTGCACCAGGACCCGATCGAGGTACATGACCTCGTCCATCGGTTCGGCCAGACTCAACCGCAGCGGCCGGTTCTTGGCCAGGGGCGCGGGCGGCTCGATCCAGAGCGATTCGCTTGGGCGTGGCGGCCGGATGCTGCCCCCGGCCCCCTGTTCGCCGATGGCGCCGGCCCCCAGCAGGTCGGTCACCATTGTCATCCCTTTTTCGGTTTCGATGAAGAGCACGGGGCAACTGGTCGCCTTGCGATTGGTCTCGGGAATCTTGTGGACCACGGCCGTCGAGAGATTTTTCTCGGCCTGAACCACGCGATCGGGCCAGCGAATCCTGAGCACGCTGGCTTCGAGCGACCGGCCGACTCCCAGATCGACGGGCACCATCGATTGGGCCGGCCCCGACGCGAGGGTTGCCAGCTCGACGGTGGAGCGGATGCTTCCTTCAAGCGATTCCATTTTGGCGCCGATGGCATCGTTGTTGGTACGCAGCGAATCGGCCTTATCTCGCCTGCCGGCAAGCAGCACCTTGAGACCCTGATTGCCATTGCCCAGATTGATGCGGTATTCCAAACCGGTTCGGGGGTACCAGGTCCAGAGATCGGATTTGCCATCACCATCGCCGTCCGCATAGCCGATCGCGGCGATCGGATTGGGTGCGCTTTGCGTGGAGCCACTCAAGCTATTCTGGTCAAAACTGAGCTTGGCCGCGTGGTTGCGCACAATTGCGACCCTTCCTCCGGTCATGACACCGATCAGGTCCGTGGAGCCATTGCGATCGACATCGCCCGCCACAACTTGGCGCATCGCCGGTCCGCTCGTCGCTCCTAGTTCAATGGCAGGCTTGCCCGGAGTGCCATTGGGCCGGCAAAGCAATAGCACCGGCGGAGTGTCGGGTCCATTAAGCACGAGGTCGCAGTAACCATCCAGGTCGATGTCGGCAACCAGACCCGAAGTCGGGTGGCTGTCTTGCGGCCCGATTTCTGCCGGGCCGCTAAAGCGCAACAGGCGGTCGTTGAAAATCATCGAGGCGCGCTTGCCGGCGGAAAAGACGATCAGGTCGAGATCGCCGTCATTGTCCGGATCGCCGAGCATGAGGTGAAAGGCTCCCGCGACCCGCGGAAAGAGATTGTCCGGCGCGCTTTCCCAGGCCCAGGACAGGGCGGCCATGGGCTCGTTGGGAGCCGTCGCGGGGGCAACACCCTGATTCATCCAGGCGCATACCTGTCCGGACCGGGCGCCTTTTGGTTGCCCTTTGAAAGCCAGCGATCCTTCCGCTTCGTTTTCGCCAAGGATGACAAATACCAGATCGAGATCGCCATCCTGATCGAGGTCGATCGCGCGCAGACCGAAAATGGGCACCTCGAACGACCCGGTTTTGCCCACCAGCGGCTTGAGTTCGAATTCGCCATCTCCCTTGTTGCGCAAGAAGCGAATCCCTTTGGGACCGCACACCGCCAAATCGGTGTGGCCGTCGTTGTCGAAATCGGCCGCCACCGCCCCCCAGCTAAACCAGCCGGCAGGCAATGGCAGCGGCACGACGGTCCAGTCTCCCGGCGTGTGCTGCGCCAAATAGAGATCACGGATCTTGCCCTGCTCGAGGATCGCCCCGCCTAGGAAAGCATCGGGATAGCCATCCCGCTTGAAATCGCCCAGGCAAAGACAGCCGCCGAATCGGTCGCGCACATCCTTGAAAAGCGTGGTCGCAGGCCCCTCGGGCCAGGAATCCTCGGCCGCCCACGATCGACCGGGACCCAGGTCGGCCGGGCCGGGCGTGCCTCTTCGAAAATTGGGTACGGGTGCCGCGCTGCCATCCCTGGGTGGCTTGAAAGCACCCAAAATACTCGCCAATGGGCCCATATTCGGATAGGAGATTTCCTGGGTTCGCTCCCAATCGGCCTGTTTGAGCCGCTCATGCTCTTCAAGCAGCCGCTTGCGTTCCTCGGGATTGTCGAGCTGGGGATGTAAGGCGATTGCATAGCGAGCGGCATTGAGGTAGGGATCCAGTTCCAGCGCCCGGCGCAGGCATTTCATCGATGCCTCGGAATCGGAGCCCTCCGGATGGAACTTGCCCAGGTAATACCAGGAAAAGGCATCGTTGGGATCTTTCTCGAGTACGGCCTGAAACGAGCGGGCGGCATCCTCGGCCCGGTTCTGGTAGTAGGCGATGATCCCGAGGCAAAAGTGGGCGTTGAGGTTATTGGGGTCCTTGCGCAACACCTCTTCGAAGGTCTGGATCGATCGAGCCAGACTGCCGTCGGAAGCTTGATTCAATAGAGCGATGCCAAGGTTGATTTTGAGGTCGGTATTGTTCGGATCCAAAAGAAGGGCGTCTTCGAATTTCTTACCCGCTTCGGTGTATTCGAAGCGTTCCATTTCCGCGATACCCTGGTTGGTCAGCGTCCTCACCGTCTCGGGGTCGGCCTGGCGCAACCAGAACAGGAACCCGATCGGCACCACCAGAACGACGAGCAGACCGGCGATCGCCCAATATTTCCCTGTCGGTTGGGGTTTTCCTGAATTTTGGGCTGGTTGGGACATCCCCATGGTTCCTTCCGATTTTCCAGGGCATTTTTCTCTTCTATACTAGGGAAAAAGCACCACTTTCCGGTACGGCAACGCTTCAAAGAGGGGGGCAAGAGATGTGTCATTCACTTTGGTTGTTCGCACTGATGTCCGCGGCTCCCCCGATTGCAGAGCCGCGTCCTGAATTGCCCGGCACTTCGCAACCCACCGCGGCTTTGGCCCCCTTGCAATATCTGGGCAAGGAAGGCTCCGCGAAAACGGCTCAATACCTCGCATCGCTGCGCGTGGCGACGGGGGGTTATGCAACCCAGCTCGGTTCCAGCCCGACGCTCGGAGCCACCTTCCAGGCCAGGAAAGCGCTCAAGGTTCTCGGCGTCAAGGCGGTGCAGCCCGAGCTGGACACGGCTTTCGTACGCAAGTGCGTCGAGCCGGGCACCAACTATTTCGTGACCCGCCCGGGGGAGAAGTCAACGGTGATGACCTCTGCCGGGGGAATCATGACTGCGGTGGCGGTGGGCTTGGGTGATGTCGCCGATTTCAAACCGGTACTCGAAGCCAATAGCCGCCGGCTTCAATTGGAAGCCAAATCCTATGAAGAAATCCGCCTGAGTGCGGCAGCGTTCGAGGCGCTGGGTGAGGAGCCGCGCGTGCGCCGCGAATGGATCCATCAGCTTCGCAAAACGCAAGGAAATGACGGCGGATATGGGCCAGAAAACTCCCGGCTCAGAGATACCGGCGGGGTCATTGCCGCGTTTTTGCGCTTGGGCGAGACGATCCCCGATCGCGAAAAGCAGGTTTACCTCGAATATTTCCTGGAAAGCCAGAAGCATGGCGGCGGATTCGGTATGACGGTCGACAGCCCCTCCGACATGGATTCGACTTACAAGGTGGGACGAGCGATCTGGTTGATGCGAGAATCTCCCAACGTGCAGAAATTGACGGCGTTCCTCAAGAAATGCCACACGGCAAACGGCGGATTCGCCGACCGGCCCGGCGACGAACCGACGCTGTCCGACACTTATAAGGCCGTGCTCGTTTCCAGTTGGCTCAAGGAAAAACCCTGATGCCGCTGGCTTATCTCGCCCTGGGTTCCACCTGTTTCAAGGAAAAACCCTGATGCCGCTGGCTTATCTCGCCCTGGGTTCCACCTGTTTCGAGGGAAAACCCTGATGCCGCTGGCCTATCTCGCCCTGGGTTCCAACCTGGGAGACCGCGCTGCCCAGTTGGACCGGGCCGTCGAAATCCTTTGCCGAAGTCATCCCGTGCGCCTGCTTCAGCATTCCGGCTGGATCGAAACCGATCCGGTCGGCTGCCCGCCCGATCAACCGCTTTATCTCAACGGCGCCATCGAAGTCGAAACGGACTTGAAGCCCCGAGCCTTGCTCGAGGCCATGCTCGCCACGGAGGAGAGCCTTGGCCGCAAGCGCTCCGTGCCCAATGCGGCCCGCACCGTCGATCTGGATCTTTTGCTTTATGGCGACGCCATCTTGGAAGAGCCGGGTCTTCAATTACCCCACCCGCGCTTGACCGAGCGTTTTTTCGTACTCATCCCCCTTGAGCGGATCGCGCCAGGGGTGGTCGTTCCCGGCACCGGCGCAACGGTCGCCCAGCATTTGGCCAGATTGACTGGCATTCGTCCTTATGGGCCCGATCGGCAGCGAGCGCTACGAGGCAAAACGATCCTGGTCACGGGAGGCAGTGCCGGAATTGGCAAGGAAGCCGTGCTGGAACTCGCCTCGGCGGGAGCCGATCTGATCGTCCATGGCCGAAACGACGCCCGCGTCGAGGAAGTGATGGCGCTTGCCAGAAGACGCGGCGCCCAGGCCTGGGGTTTGACCGAAGATCTTGCCAAGGCGGATGGCCCGCAAAAGCTCTGGGACCGGTTTCTGGCGCTCAAGGTCCCGCTCGACGGCTGGATCAACAACGCCGGCGCCGACATCCTGACCGGCGCGGGACCGGGGAAATCGTTCGACGAAAAACTTGAGGCGCTCTGGAGAGTCGATGTCGAGGCGACCCTCAAACTCTCGCGCCTTGCCGGTCACTGGATGAAGGAACGGCACGGCGGGGTCGTTCTGAATGTGGGCTGGGATCAGGCGGAAACGGGCATGGAAGGGGACAGCGGCACCTTGTTCGGCACGACCAAGGGGGCGATTCAGGCGATGAGCAAGGCCCTGGCAGTCGATCTGGCGCCGAAGGTTCGCGTGCACACGATTGCTCCGGGATGGATCCGCACCGCCTGGGGGGAGAAGGCGCCATCGCTATGGCAGGAACGAGTCCTGCGCGAAACACCCCTGGCGCGCTGGGGCGAACCCCGCGACGTTGCCGCGGCGATGACCTGGCTGATGACACCTTCCGCGGCCTATCTCAGCGGGCAGACCATTCGGGTCAATGGCGGCGCGGTTCGCCTCTAAGCCCGTCGGACCCTTCAAAAGTAAGCGCGTGCGGTTCTTTGGGAAAAAGGCCGCCAGATTTTTTGATTCCCCTGTTGCTTTTTTCTTGCATCCGGAAGCGGCGGACGGTATCGAGCGCACCCTAGAACCGGGCGGGGTCCCGGTGTGGGGGATACCGTGGCTCGACGCAATCTTTATGAAGGCATCGCCTATCAGACCGACTGGGGCATGGCCCGAGTCGGCAAGTCGGAGGATCTCCTTCTCGATCTCGATTCCCATTCGGTCGATCTGATCTTCACTTCCCCGCCCTTCGCGCTGCAGCGGGGCAAGGCCTACGGCAATCTCGAACAGGGCGAATGGCTGGCCTGGATGAGCGGCTTTGGACCGGAATTTTCGCGCATTCTCAAGCCGCGCGGAAGTCTGGTGCTCGACCTGGGCGGCGCCTACCAAAAAGGGCAGCCGGTTCGCAGCCTGGCCAACTTCCGGCTATTGATCAACCTCTGCGACAATCATGGCTTTCATCTGGCCGAGGATTTCTACTGGTACAACCCCGCCCGGCTTCCATCGCCGATCGAATGGGTGAACAAGCGGAAAATTCGCGCCAAGGATGCCGTGAACAACCTCTGGTGGCTATCGCAAGACACCCATCCCAAGGCCGACATCAAAAAGGTGCTCGTCCCTTATTCCGACCGGATGAAACGGTTGCTGGAAAAGCCGTCCGAGTTTTTCAGCCCCACCGCCCGCCCTTCGGGCCATCAGGTCGTTCACGGTTTTGAAAAAGACAACGGAGGCGCGATCCCTCCCAACCTGTTGCAAATCGCCAATACCGAATCGAACTCTTCCTACCTGCGCCGCTGCAAGGCGGGCGGCTTCGCCCCGCATCCGGCACGTTTTCCCGAAGCACTGCCTGACTTTTTCATCCGCTTTCTGACCGAACCGGGCGATCTCATCCTCGATCCCTTCGCCGGTTCCAACACGACCGGCAAGGTCGCCGAAAAGCTGGGGCGGCGCTGGCATTCGTGGGATTGCCAGCCCGAATATGTGTATGGTTCGGTTTTGCGCTTTGGAACGGATCTGCCCGACGATGTCGTCATCGCCTGGGCGAAGCAGGCGCAAGCCGGACGGACGGTCTCGATGTGGAGCCGAAGTCAAGCGGCTTGATCGCGCGAAAGATTTTTTTCGCGCCTGAAGAAAATGAAACGCGAGGCCGAACAAAACGCAACAAACCCAGGCAGCACTGCCTGGGTTTGTTGCATTAAAGCGTCAGTGGCTTAGGAAAGTACCGACCGTAACGATTGCGAATGGGCGCCTTGCGCGGATGCGACGGACAGGTTTTTGAAACCAGCCAATTCCTTGTCCCAGGGAGAGCGGTATTTCTTGCTGATGAAGGCACTCACTTCCGATTCGCTTGGCTTCAGATTGGCGGCGTCCCAGGCGAACGACTTACCCGAGCGGTAGGCGGCAACACCCAAAAGCACGGTTTCGGTCAAGGGACCGCTGTAATCGAAGGAGCACAAGGTCTTCCCATTCCCCTTCATCGCCTCAATCCATTCCCGATGGTGGCCGATCGAATTGGCAATCGGGTCGATTTTGACCGAGCCGCGTGCCGATTCGGGGCAGTTGATGAAGGAATGTTGGCCGTAGTCGGCTTGCAGCATTCCCTTTTCGCCGATGAACAGCACGCCATTGTCCCAGGGAAGCAAGCCTTCCACCTTGGGTTTGCGGCCGCCGTCGTGCCAGTAAAGGGTGACGGGCCCCATGTTGCCCCGCTCGGGGAATTCCCAGCGCGCCGTGAGATCGTCGGCCGCCGTATCGGCATCGACGGGAGTTCCTTCCGCGGAAACCTTGGTGGGGTATTTGAGTTTCAGCGCCCAGAAGGTCAGATCGATGTAGTGGCAGCCCATGTCGCCCAGAGTGCCGGCGCCAAAGTTCCAGTAGCGCCTCCAGTTGAAGGGAACAATGGAAGAGCTGTATTCCCTTTGAGCGGAGGGGCCGACCCACAGGTCATAGTCGAGGGTTTCGGGAACCTTCTCGCCTGTTTTCGTCGTAACTCCTTTGCCGCCCCAGGATTTCGCACACCAAACATGAGCTTCCTTGACCGCGCCGATGGCGCCGGCCTGGATCTGTTCGACCACGCGGCGGTAGTTGGGCTCGGCATGAATCTGGGTGCCCATCTGCGTGACCGCTTTTTTCTTGGCGGCCAGATTCTGCAGAATCCGCGCTTCTTCGACCGTATGGGTCAGCGGCTTCTCGCAATAAACATGGCGGCCCGAATCGAGGGCCAAAGCGGCCGCGGGGAAGTGGGTGTGGTCAGGGGTGGCGATCAGTACCGCGTCGATGTCTTTGCGATCAAGCAATTTGCGGAAATCGACATCGAAGGTGGCTTTGGGAAATTGCTTGCGGGACTTGGCGGCGCGGCCGAGCTCAACATCGCAAAGCGCGACCAGCTTGCCGCCGGAGGGTTCGATTTCGACCAGGTTGTTCTCGCCTCGGCCCGCAACGCCGATCAGGCCGATGCGCACCTGTTCCGCGGCAGGGTAACCGTAGACGGATCGCGAGAAGGAACCCGCAGCTGCGGCCGTGGCCGCGCTGAATACAAAGCTTCGCCGCGAAAGTGTCGACATGGAAGGCTCCGAAAGAAGAATAAGAGGCAGGTAGAGGGGACGGAGGGTGGGACTGAATCCGCCGAGAACGCTTCCGTCATCATAAAAAAGAGGTGCCAGGGCAACAAGCGTTACCCCGGCACCTCTTATAAATGGAGACTGCCTTCGGACCGAATCAAATCGCTTTCGCGGGGCTCATTTTTTGTCCCAAATGCTCCATAAGAAGCTTGCGAAGCATGACGGCCGGGCTCAATCCGGCCTCGAATGCCTCAGTTTCGAGCATGTTCGCCTGCCATTCAGGCAGGAGCAGAGAAATTTCCACGACGGGTCCGGGAGCAGTTGTTTGCATCATTTTAGGTGCCTGGTTGTCCATTACGGGACGAACCTCCTCGCGCCAGAAAGCGTCAGAGCGTGGCTGAAACCCCTGGTTCTTTAAATATTTTCCCTGAAGGGTACCCATCATTTCCATTCGAGCCGTTTTCCTAAGGTGGTGGGTGAGGTACGCCACGATTTGAATACGCAACTCATCATATCCCCGCAAAAGTGATGCCATCATGTTGATTTTAAGAGGATTGCTGGAATTTGACGGAAGGTGAAATGTACAGTTGCTGAAGCGGAAACAATGAAGCAGACTCGGGCGATGGATGCTTTGTGTGGTCTGGTGCAAGCGACTTGAGAGCGGTAAGTTAGGGACATGAAACGCAAAATCCGCGTCGATTTCAAGAAGAACCGATCCAAGCCGGCGCGGGACAAAACCTGGACCCGCGGCTTTGAAGAACATCAGTTCCAGGATGATCAGACCCAGCACAACGAGCGCGTCCGCGCCAAGGGCGATCTGTCGCGCAAGCGCACCATTTTGCAAGACGACAAGACGGCAAATGCACAGAATTTGACCACGGCGGGCGAATTGCCCGCAGTCGACACCAAAACCTGTCTGCCCGGCAGGGTCTTGCGGGTCCATGGCCTCTTCAGCGTCGTCGAGACCGATCAAGGCGAGCATTTTGGTTGCACCGTCCGCCGCGTCCTGAAAACGCTGGCGACTGATGCCCGCCACGTGGTCGCCGCGGGCGACCGAGTTTGGATCTTGCCTGACCAGGAAAGGACAACGGCTCCAGCTGCAACGGGCGCTGCCGGGGCAGGCGCGAAGGCCGTTGCGCAATCACCGGCAAGCGATTCACTCCCACTCACCGGCACCCCAGAAAAGAAGGACCCTTTACCTCAACGAGCGCTCAACCCCTCGGAGCTTCCCAACAAAGGGGTCATCGAGCGCATCGAGGCGCGCCATGGCGTTTTGGAACGTAGCGCCCGCGGCAAGGAACATGTCCTCGTTGCCAATCTCGATCAGGTCTTCTTTGTCGTTTCCGTCGTCGAGCCCGGTTTGAAGATCCATCTGGTCGACCGCTACCTTGCCGCCGCCAACCGCGCGCAAATCCAGGCGATTTTGTGCCTCAACAAGATCGACCTTGCCGAAGCGGGATCGTATCAGCGCTTGATCGGTTGCTGGGAACGGCTGGGAGTCGAAGTGATTTTGACCAGCGCCAAGACCGGAATGGGCGTCGCCCGCCTGCGCCAACTCCTTAAAGGCAAACAAAGCGCCTTCTCTGGCCAAAGCGGCGTCGGCAAATCTTCTCTACTCAACGCGATCGAACCGGGCCTGGGTCTACGCGTGCGCGAAGTGAGCGACGTCAACGCCAAGGGAAAGCACACGACCACCACCAACGAACTGATTCGCCTGAGCGCCGGCGGCTGGGTCGCGGACACGCCGGGAATCCGGCAATTCGATATCTGGCAAACTTCCGCCGGAGAGCTCGAAGGCCTGTTCACCGAATTTCGGCCGTTTGTTCCGTTTTGCCCCTTTCCCGATTGCACCCACACCCACGAAGAAAAGTGCGCGGTGCGCGCCGCGGTGAACCGTCGCCTCATCCATGCCAGCCGCTACCATAGCTACCTTGGACTTTTGCAAACTCGCGAGTCATAACCCAGCCTGTTGCTTTGCAAACACCTTTCTACCTAGAAGAATTCACCGAAAACGGCACCTACTAACGGATTATCCCCTCAGATGAGAACGCTTGTCATTGGCGACATTCATGGCTGTGCAACGGCCTTCGACCGCCTCCTGGAAGCCGCCGGCCCGGCCGATCGGATCATCACCCTGGGCGACTACATCGACCGCGGCCCCGAAAGCAAGGGAATCCTCGACCGCTTGATCGCCATGGCGCCGACGGGAAAACTGATCGCCCTGCGCGGCAATCACGACCTGATGATGGTGGAGTCCGCCAAAACCGGCAACAACGGGTTTTGGCTCATGCACGGTGGCAAGGAAACACTGGCCAGCTACGGCACCAACGAAAAACAGAACTGGGTCGAAGCGGTCCCTGCAAGCCACTGGGATTTTCTGCAACACTTCCTGGTCAACTACCACGAAGACAAGGACTTTTTCTGCGTGCACGCCCGGGTCGAGCCCGGCTTGGCCCTGGAAGATCAGCCCGATAGCTCGCTTTTCTGGGAAAAACTGGGCGACCCGCTACCGCACTATTCGGGCAAGACGATGCTTTGCGGCCATACCCGAATGCCCGACGGCTTTCCCTTGCGCTTCCCCGGCACCATCGCGATCGATACCAGCGTTTACACTTCCGACGGCTGGCTGACCGCTTTGGAATGGCCCAGCCTCAAATACTGGCAAGCCAATGAATTCGGCCAGACACGAGAAGGAAAATTGGAGTGAGAAATTTCGCCGGCATCAAAAACGATCCGGCGCCGATCCAGCAAAAATTGATCGGGTTGAATCGATGACGGCTCAAGGCCGGAAGGTCATTGCGCCGGCCACTGTTTCACTGCGCTTACCGCCTTGTGGACCAGGGGATCGATCTTCGACGCCGGGGTGTTCTTGAAATCGGGGCCATGGGAATTGAAGAGCACCGCCCAGTGAAAGCCATCGTGGCGGCGCACCAGAATGGACGAAGATCCCGGAACGAGCCCGGTGTGCCAGGAATTCAACTTTCCTGAATCGCCTTCCCCCACCTCGCGGAATTGCCATCCCAGGCCATACCAGGTTTTCTTGTCCGCTTCTTTTTTTTCTTGTTTTTCTCTTTTCTCCTTTGCCGTCTTCGGTTCGGCTGGCTTCGCGGCCATCAGATCCAGCGACCTGGATGATAAAAGACATTGCGGATAGGCTTTGTCCAGATGGTCGGCGAACTTGACCAGGTCTTCGGCCGTACCGAGCCAGCCGCCATGAGCGTCGAGCGCTTCGTGATACCAGGAGCCGTAGGGCCGCGCCACCTGCTCGTGCGGCGGGAAAACCGACTTCGCGTTGCGCTTTTCCAGATCGTAGTAAATCGCTTCCTTGGGAAAGCGCTGATCTCGCTTCGACTTGCCGATGACCATGTCGGTGATTCCCATCGGCGCCAGTACATCCTGGCGCACATAGGTTTCATAATCGCGGCCCGAACACTTCTCGATCACGCGGCCGAGCAAGCAATAACCGAAATTCGAATAGGCATACTTCTCACCCGGGTTGAAGTCGAGCGGCCGCCCCAGCATGGTGCGAATGATGACCTCCATCGAGGCCGGAGCCACCGTGCTCGACTTCTTCGCGAAATCGATCGAGCGGAACATCGGATCGAACGAGCGATCGCGATCAAACCCGGCCCGGTGCTGTAGCAACTGTTCGATCGTGATTTCTTTCCAGCGCGGATCAAGCGTGGCCTTGGGATAGGGCTCGATTTTCAAAAGATCGAGCACCTTATCGCTCAGTTGCAACTTGCCTTGCTCGGCCAGTTTTAGAATGGCCACCGCGGTGATCGGTTTGGAAATACTCGCAATGCGAAAAAGCGTGTCGGTCTGCACGGGCTTGCCCGCCGATCCAGTGGCCGCATCGGGTCTTTCCGCCCAGCCGAATCCGGCGGAGTAGACCAGCTTGCCGTTTTTGGAGATGGCGATCGAGGCGCCCGGCAGGTCATTTTTCTCAAGGAACGATTCCATCATCGAATCGATCGGCGCCAGCGCTTCGACCTTCGCTCCCGTGCGGGGGATTTCCTTTTTCGCTTCACCGTCAGCAGGACAAACGAGGAGCAGTGTCGCCACAATCGTCAGACTATGCATCGGCTTGATCTCTCAAGAATCGAAGTCCAGAACCAGTTCCAGGGAGCGCGTGCTCCAAGCACAGGGAAGAGCCAACGACAAAAAAGGACGGATTCACAACCAGGCAGGTAGGTAGGTTCGTCGCCGGCGGTTTGCTTCGAGTAGATAGCCTACGATTCCCGCCGGGGAGCAATCATGAGAAATCGACAGGACATCCTACTTGTTTCGCCTGGGCGCAAACCGATTTCCCAAAGAGCTTGAAGGCGGCAGGAGTGACGATCTGATCGAGTAGGGTCGAATCGAGCAAGCCGCCAATCACGACGATCGCCAACGGATGCAAGATCTCCTTGCCCGTTTGACCGGCTCCCAGGGCCAAAGGAACGAGCCCCAGGATCGCGGTGAGCGCGGTCATCATTACCGGGGCCAACCGCTCAAGCGTTCCGCGCACAATCATCTCATCGCCAAAGGGCACCCCCTCCACCTTGACGAGGCGGATGTAGTGCGAGATCATCATGATCCCATTGCGGCTGACAATGCCGATCAGGGTGATGAAGCCGACCCAGTGCGCCACCGACAAGGTCGTCGCGCCCGCCCAGATCTTCGGCCACTGCCACCAGGCCGCCTCCTTCAGGGCTTCCATCTGGGGGTGATGGATCGACAGGAGCAGCGCGACCGATCCGAGCGCGGCCAGCGGAATGTTGATGAAGAGCACAAGGATCGCCCCCACCCAGGAGCCGAGGCATTTCCAGAGCAGGCAAAAGACCCCGAAAAGGACCACCCAAAAGAGCCAGAACAGCGCCGTGTTTGCCTCCCTTTGCGCTTCGAACTGCCCTCCCACCTCAATGCGGTAACTTCCCGGGAGGGTTCGCAGTTTTTCTTCGGTCTCAAGCATGGCGCGCTGAATCTCTTCGACCACCCGGCCCAAGTCGCGCCCCTGAATGTTGCAGGCGATCGCCACCCGGCGTTTGACATTTTCGCGGTAGATGGTGTTGGGGCCGCGCGCGTCGATCACATGCGCCACCTGGCTGAGCGCCACCTTCCTGCCAGAAGGCGTGTCGAGAATCGTTTGGCCGATTGCCGCGCGATCTTCGCGCGAAGCCTCGTCGTACCAGACAATCAGATCAAAATAGCGTTCTCGATCAAGCACCGTCGAAACGATTCTTCCCTTGTAGGCGGTCTCAAGCAGTTTCGTGACATCGCCCGGGGCCAGTCCGTATTCGGCGGCGGCTAAGCGATTGACCTCGAGGCGGACCTGCTTGATATTCTCCTGCGGCTCGACTTGCAAATCGACGACGCCGGCGATCTGGCTCATCCGGTCCTGAATGTCGTAGGCCGCCGATACCAGTTCTCGCAGATCGTCGCCAAACACCTTGACGGCCACCTGCGCCCGCACGCCGCTCATCAGATGATCGAGCCGGTGGCTGATCGGCTGGCCGATGTTGATATTCACATTGGGCAACCGCGACACCGATTCGCGGATTTGGGCCAGCACTTCGGCCTGAGGCCGGCCGGTGACCTCCACGCCAAGGCGGTGCAACCCGGGAATGGCGCGCGCCAGCGCAAACCACCAGCCCGGTTTGGAGCGCTCATGGGGCATCAGGCGGATGTCGATTTCCGAAGAGTTGACCCCTTCGGCATGCTCGTCCTGCTCCGCCCTGCCGGTGCGCCGCGCAACCGAGACCACTTCCGGTTCGCGCCAGAGCATCGCCTCGACCTGGCCCGCGATCCGCTTGCTTTCGGTGAGGCTCGTTCCCGGCCGCGTCTGCACATTGATCGTCAGCGTCCCCTCGTTGAAAGGAGGCAAAAACTCCGACCCCATCCAGACCACGACCCCCTTGGAGGCAAACGCCAGGATCGCCGCGCACACCAGGATTTTGCGTGGATGCCTGAGTGCCCAGCGGATCGCCACCGCGTCGATGGCCTTGAGCACGCGCAAAAGAAGCGGCTCTGCGCGCACCGCCATGAACCTGGCCCTGGGAAGTAAAAACGATGCAAGCACGGGGGTGACGGTAAGGGAAACCACAAGCGATGCCAAAAGCGAAACGATGTAGGCCAGCGCCAAGGGCGCGAACATGCGCCCTTCCAAGCCCGCCAGCGCGAAGAGCGGCAACACGACCAGGCAAACGATCAAGGTGGCGTAGACGATCGAGTTGCGCACTTCGCTTGAGGCCTGGAAGATCACCGTAATTGCCGGTTCCGGGAGTTCTTTTTGGCGATTTTCCTTGAGCCGCCGGTAGATGTTTTCGACATCGACCACCGCGTCGTCGACGAGCTCGCCCATGGCGACGGCAATGCCCCCCAAAGTCATCGTGTTGATCGTGATGCCAAAGAGGTGAAAGACCAAAATCGTGGCGAGCACCGAGAGCGGGATCGCAGTCAAGGTAATGAAACTCGTGCGCAGATTGGCCAGAAACAAAAAGAGAATGAGCACGACCCAGATCGTGCCGTCGCGAATCGCCTCGATGACATGATCGATCGCCGTCTGAATGAAGTCGGCCTGGCGAAAAATCCCCTTCTCGATTTTCACTCCGGGCGGCAGTTCCTTTTGCAATTGATCAAGCGCGGCTTCGACCTTGGGCGTCAGTTCCAGCGTGTTCGCACCGGGCTGCTTTTGAATTGCCATGATGACGGCGTCGCCGCCTTCGGGAAGACCCTCCAAGTTGCGCACGCGCACCGAACCATCGCCTCGTCTTACGGGGCCGCCGAAACGGACCTCGGCAACTTCCTTGATTTTGACCGAGCGCTTTTCGCGCCAGAGGATCGGCGTCTCGCCGATTTGCCCCGGATCGAGGCTCTGCCCGCTCAAGCGGATGAGTTGTTCTTCTTGCTTGCGTTCAAGAATGCCCCCGCCTGCAAGGACATTGGCTTTTTCGGCGGCATCGACGAGCTGCTGCAGGGTGATTCCCTGGGCCGCCAGGCGATCGGGCGACGTGATGATTTGCAATTGCTTGAGCACCCCTCCCATCACGGTCACCTGGGACACGCCTTCGATGGCGAGCAGGCGATTGCGCACCGTGAACTCGCCCAGAGTTCTGAGCTCCATGGCGCTTGCGAGTTTTTTTTCGCCGGTCAGTTCGGGCCCCTCATGGCGCAGGCCCACGAGCAGAATTTCCCCCATGATCGAGGAGATGGGGGCGAGTACGGGGTTGGAGCCCAAGGGCAGCCGGCCGCGAGCGAGTTGCAATTTCTCGCTGACGATCTGCCGGTCCTGGTAGATGTTCGTGTCCCAGTCGAACTCGACCCAGATGATCGACAGGCCAATGCCCGATGCCGACCGCACCCTGCGCACCTGCGTGGCACCGTTAAGCAGCGATTCGATCGGCCGCGTGACAAGCGATTCCACTTCCTCGGGAGCAAAGCCCTGGGCCTCGGTCATCACGGTGACGGTGGGCCGGTTCAAATCGGGGAACACATCGACCGGCATGCGCGCCAATCGGTAAAGACCCAATCCCACCACGAGCAGGGCGGCCAAAAGCACCGCCATCCGGTTTTTGAGCGACAGCAAAATCAAACGGTCGAGCATGATCGTTTCTCAACGCACCGAGGCGAAGGCGGTTTGCAGTTCCTGAATGGCGCGGATCGCCACGATCTCTCCTTTTTGCAGGCCCCGCTGCACTTCGACAAACCGGTCGTCCGACCGGCCCGGTTCGACGCGCCTGCGCACATAGGTGTCCATCTCGCGAACAAAAGCAAAAGACTCCGTTCCCTCCTGAAGGATGGCTTCGCGCGGCACGGCCAGCGTTGGCGGAGCACTTCCCAGGATAAGGGCGACCCGGGCCATCTGGTCTTGCCTGAGCGGTCGACCTGAAAGCATTGCCGGTTCGATCCAAACCGAAAGCGTGCGATTGGCCGGGCCGAAGACGCGGCCGCTGCGCACCACCTTGCCTTCGATGACCGTTTCCGGGTCGCTCGTCAAGCGTATGCGAGCCGGTTGGCCAAGTCGCACGCCTGAGAGGTTTTGCTCGGAAACAAAGGCCTGAACGAGCGGGCGCGCCGCATCGTGGATTTCCAGGAGCGGCTCGTCGGCGCGCACCGTTTGACCGATCACCTGGTCGAAACGCACGATCGCGCCGCCGACGGTCGCGCGGACGGCCAAGGAGGGGATGATTTTGCGTTCCTTGACGAGAGTCGTTAACTCGCTTGCTTTGATGCCAAGCAACTGCAAGCGCGTCATCATGCTTTGGCGGCGATTTTCCGCGTCAGCGTGCGCCGCTTCGGCATCGACCAAGCGGCGGTTGGAAATCGAATCGTTGGCCGCGCGCAAGCGATTCCACTGTTCCTTGGCCAGGTCCGCGGCCAAGGTGTCGCGCAGCAGTTCCAGTTGCCAGTTCAGCAATTCTTGACTGAAGACTTCGGCCAAGACCTGATCGGGCTGGACGGTTTGACCGGGTTCCACCCGGATCGATAGAAGCGTTCCCCCGAGCCTTGGCGAGGCGCTGTTGCGCCGTTCGGAAGTGAGATCGACGAGGGCCGGAACCTCGACCACCGACTCGATCGCTTGTTCGGCAACCGGCGCGTTGATCAGGCCGATCGTCTGGATCGCCTCAGGAGTTAAGCGCAGCACTCCGGGAGCGAAAAAAGTTCCAAGCTCATGGCTGCCGCGCGTGACGACACGGTCGCCAGGAAAGAGATCGGGCGAACGCACTTCCACGGCCGCCGGGGTTTCACGCACGACCACCAGGCTTTTCTTGCGGTATTCGGCGAGACCCGAAGCATCTCCCTCTTCGACGAGGACGAACCGGTCGACCCCATCGTTCACCAGCGCATCGGCCGGAATCCACTTCGTGCCCGCCCTGGCGGGGATTTCGATTTGCGCCTGACCCGACATGCCGGGAAGGAGTCGCGGTTCCTTGCCGGGGGAATTGGAGAACTCGACCCAGACATCGTTGAGATGGGTCACAGGGTCGAGAAATTGACCGACGATCGCGATGGTTCCCGCAAACGATTCCTGAGGGTAGGCGGTCAGTTTCACGGAAACCGGCTGACCCATTTTCACCTGGTTCAGATCGCGTTCGAGCACGCCGATGCGAGCCCATACCCTGGTAAGGTCAACGATTTCAAAGAGGTGTTCACCCGGCTCGACCGTTTTGCCAATGGTTAGATCGGCATGGATCACCGTTCCCGCAACGCTGCCGCGGATGGGCAAGCGGGCCGAACCGCTCGCGGCCCCCTTCAAAATGCTCTCGAGGACCTCGGGGGAAAGTTCCAGCGCATTCCATTTGAGTTTGCCCAACTCCAGAGCGTTCTTCGCTTGCTGCCACTGGGCATCGGCGGCGAGCAGGCTCGATTCGGATACGGCGTTTGCGGATCCTTTAAGTCCGGCAACGACTTTTTCCGCGAGCTTCCATTCGACGAGCGCGTTTTGCAGTTCGAGTCGCAGCCGTTCGGTTTCCTGGCTTTCGACCTCGGCCAGAAGTTCGCCCGCTCGCACCACCTGGCCCGGCTTCGCATGGATCGCGACGATCCTGCCGGGCAACCGGCTCACCGCGAAGGCATGGTTTTTCCAGGGGGAAACGAGGGTTGCATAAGCGAGGATCGTATCGGGCGGCGCCTTCATGGCGATTTCGGCGGTTTGCACATCGAGCGCCGCGCGCGCCTGGGCGCTCAACTTGACGAGCCCCTTGGTCCGATCGACTTCGGACCCCTTGGAAGGCATCGGCTTGTGGCCTTCATGCGCGAGCAACAGGGTGGCGGTCAGGGCCAACAAACCGACCGCGATTTGAGGACTGCCCCATCGTTGCCAGGTTCGCCGGGAAATTGTTTGAGTCGATGCAGACATGGTTTGTGACTTTGAAAGAATGAGGTTCACCTGGGCGGCCACCTTGTAGAAGTTGGCCGCCCAGGCATGGAAAGTCCATTAACCTTTGCAACAGGCGTTGCAGCCCTTCAGACATTCGCGGCACATTTTGGCGCAGGCGACGCACGCCTTGTCTTCGGGGAATTTTTCACAAGCCTTGGCGCAGGCTTCGCAGGCCTTGGCGCAAGCCTCGCAGCAAATGGCCATCATGGCGCCGCCGCGCCCGCAAATGGTCATGCACAATTTGCAGAACTCGGAGCAGTCGAGGCAAGCCGCCATGCAGGCGGCATGTTCAGACTTGCCCGCCTTCACCATTTTGGCGCAGTGAGCGTAGCACTTGAGGCACTCCGCCAGGCACTTGGCGCAGGTGCTGCAACATTCCTCGCAGCAGTCCTTCATCTCCTTGTCTTTGTCGTCGGCGACTACCGTGCCAACACCCGTCAAGATCGCGGCCCCGGCGCCGAAGCCAACCAACATGTCACGGCGATTCATCGGAAACTCCTTCACAACCGAGGGAAACGGACCCTTCCCGGAACATCCGGAAAGGCAGCGCAAACAAGCGGGAGGTTCCTCCATGGCGAGCGGCCAGGTTCTCCATGGCCCACCTCCCTAACGAGGGTCCGCTTCTTGCGGGCATCCCGGCCCACGCGAAGCCATCCCCGTCGTTGGTACCGATCTCCTCTCCGGGAGAGGGGAGATCTCAGGAGACACCGTCCTGTAGCTCCTGATTCTGGTGACTACGGGCGTCTGACGACTTGCGAGGCGTCGGCCATCGACATGCCGCCGTAGCCGGGTCGCCAGCGAGCCTGAAATTCGACTTCCCCGACGAAGTCGGATTCTCCCAGGCCGGTTTTCCAGGCCTTGGTCATGCGGCCCGCATCGTCCACATAGATGCGGGCCAGGTATTTCCCCGGTGCAAGTGAGGGTTCTGCCTTGCGCCAGGTTTTGGATTGTTCCGATCCCGCGGGAGCCAGCAGGGTCAAATTGTGCTGCCAGAGCTTGGCCTTGCCCGCCACCAGACGATCCGAGGTGGCAATGGGCGTTCTCTCAAAGCGGTTCTCCCGGTCGCTCCAGGCAAAGATTCGCACTTCGAGAAGTTTTTCTCCCCAAGACGGAGGGCATTTGTCCAATTTGAACCAGATGTCGCTACCGAAGCGGTCGAGTTCTTGCGAGGCCGCCGGCAGATCCCTGGCCGTGGCGTACTTCTTTCCTTTGATCGCCGCCAGGTCTTCGATCCAGGCGCGAAACCCCTTGTACGCCTGATCGCCCACGACGAATTTCAGTCCGCCGCCGTGCTTCTCTCCCAGAGGCTTGCGCAAGAGCAAACTGTTGTCGGGCTTGTCGAAATCGATCAACCGCGACTCGATCAAGTACTCCATGGTCGCTTCGGCCCCGTCTTTTTTCACCCAGGCAACGCGGGGGCCGTGTTCTTTTTTCAGTTTGTCGTTTTGCGCCGTGCCTTCGGTGTGGCAGTTCATGCAGCGAAAGCGCCAGGCCCAGACCTCTTGTTCAAACGATTGCAAGAGCTGATCCTTACGGCCATGGCGGATGACTTCCTTCGGGGAAGCCGGCGCCTTTTTGTCTTGTTCCGCCAGTGCCGGAGCATCGCGCAAGCGTGCATCCGCGGCAGAGGCCTTGATCCAGGCGACAAACGCTTCTCGTTCGGCCTTGCTATTGCCGATCGGCAAGGTGCTGGCGGTTTTGACCCCCTGGCCGCGTTCGATCAGTTGCACAATCTTCGATTGCTCCGGCCGCTTCAAGTCGATCAGGCCTTGATCGCGCAGATTGCGAAAAGTCTTTTCCGGATCGGGCAGGATGTAGTCCTTTAAATCAACATCCGCCAGATGGCACTGAACGCAGCTGGAAGGATTGGGCGATTGAAAGATCGGCAATATCCGTTTCTTAAAAACTTCCTCTGCGGTTCCCTCCTCCGCCCGGCCACCGAGCATCGCGGAGAAAACCCAGCCTAGGGCCACAACACAAGACGCGAAACGCATGGCATCTCCTCTTCATTCGCTGCCTGATCGCACTCGTTGATGGGCGTATGGATGGGCGTGAGGGACGTATTATGGCGTCCTGGTGGACCGTTTTACCAAGCCCGGTCGAGGGCCGTGTCCCGGATCACTTTTGCCGGTACGCCTCGGGGGGCTTGATCTCGTCTGGCTTCTCCTTGGCCAGTTGCAAGAATTCATCGACGCAGGGAGGGCAGCAAAACTCGTAGGTCTTGCCGTCTATGATCCAGTGGAATTGAGCGTTGGCCTTGGTCAGGCTGATCGGGCAGATCTTGTCTCCCGGCTTGGGCTTCGAGTCGTGTTCCGCCTTGAGACCCTGGAATTTCTGCGATGCGGTCTGGTTGCCGTTCGCCTTGATATCCGCCTGCGTGTATTTGCCTCCTGGTGTCAGGTAGAGCTTTTTCTCCGATTCGTCGACAACCTTTGCCGGCGGATTGTGATCGGTGCCATGCGCCGGTGCCGCGGTGGAGGACGGCGCCGTGGTCGGCGACGCGATGGTCAGGCGAAAGCGCTCCGAACCGATGCGCAAAAGCGGAATGACGACTTCAAACTTCTTCCCCACGGCGGACTTGGGCAATTCCCCCACAAACAGAGAGGTCTTCCCTTGGGTGTCTCCTTGCTGGGGCTTGGGCGCGAGGGTCAGCGATTCGGATTCGGGAAGCCCTTCGATTTTGACAAAAGCGATGAGCGGCTGCGCTTCCACCTCAAGCACCCGCGCTTCATCCTTGCCAAGCGTGTAAAGCCGCACGGTGCCGCCTTTTTCAAATACGGCCTCGGCATGGTAGCTGTCGCTGCCAATGGAAATGAGGCTTCCGCCATGCGCGGTCGGCTTGTGGGCGTGCTCTTCCTCGCCCTTCACGACGCTCGTCTTTTTCGCCGATTTCGTTTCGTTATGCTCAGAATGCGGTTTCTTGGAAGCGGCTTGATCACCGCACCCAACGACGAGTACCAGAACCACCAAACCCAAAGTAAGGACAGAAAATGTCCTCAAAAGCGCCATGATTTACTCCTTCAAAAAATACTCGATTTTAAGCGATCATTTCAGCAAACCATTTCCGCGCAAATTGATGCGGTGGAATGGATCACAATGGTTGTTCAAAGGGATTGGAGGCGCTACCGGATCAGATCGTCGGCACGCGACCGCCCGACAGGACAGCCCGAGATAGAAACAGCTAGCAGCTTAGAGTCTGATACACGAAGAGAAGGAGACGGCCGGACAGCCGCAAGGGAGGCTCAGAAAGGCAAACAGGCGGAATTTCCGCCAAAAAGTACGGTTCCCGCACACGCAAATCACTCAAAACCCCCAGAGCCCAGGGAAGGTCGGCATTTCCTGAAAGCTCATCGGAGGAACCTGCAACCACGCCCGGCAGATCGCCAAGCTGCTTCCACGCCTTGCAAGGACAGGGGCCCTTCGGCGCTCCGTTACCCTTTTCATGCGGGCAAGAGGGAGCCGGCGGCGCACTGTCGGAAACCTCGCCGCAACAACTGCGCACAGGGGTTGCGTCTTCGTGGCAGCAGGAACGCTTGATCGGCAGATTTTGCGAGATAGGAGAAGCAACGGAAGGCTCACTCGCTCTCGCTACGAACCCTGGTCTGCAACAGCAGATACCCGGCCCCATCAGAGCCGTGACCGAGAACCAGAGCGTGACCAGAAGACGAGCCATGTAAGAATTTTCCCTGGTTCGTGCTGCAAAGTCAAGCAAGTTTCGGGCAAGTTGTCAGGATCGGAAATGACTTTTCATTCATGAGTCAAAAAACTGCCACTGCGGGATTGCTGAATGAAAAATCGCTTTTCTAGATTGGTATTTTGGGTACTTCGACGATCGTCCGCCGTGACTTTTGAAGACTTCACGACCCTTCTTTCGGTCGCGCAGATCCACGGCTTACGCCGTCCGACATGACTCACAGAACCCCAACACTGACTCCGTAGAACCTGCACGATGCCCCCAGGACGCTAGTAATGAAAGGAGCCAGGCTGCTTCAGCACTCTCCAAGCACCCGGGCATGAAGGAAGTCCTGCGCATGAGCGGTAAAATCGGTTTGAACCTGGTCAACGAGTCCCCGAAGGCGATCGATCCGGTCTGCCACATGACGGTCGATCCTGCCCAAGCCGCCGCTACCTGGGAACACGAAGGCAAGCCTTATCACTTCTGCAGCAAGGGCTGCTTGCGCAAATTTCAGGCGGATCCGGCCCGCTACCTTGAGCCCCAACCCAAGGACGCCGCACCGGTCGCTTGTGAAAGTTCGGGGGGCGTTTATACCTGCCCGATGGATCCCGAAGTGCGCTCCGATCGTCCCGGCGCCTGCCCGAAATGCGGCATGGCGCTGGAACCGGCCCAACCGCCAGCGCTCAAACGAAAGGTGATCTACACCTGCCCGATGCATCCGGAAATCGAGCAGGATGGCCCCGGAAGTTGCCCCAAATGCGGCATGGACCTGGAGCCGAAAGACCTCGGCATCGAGCAAGAAGACGATCCCGAACTGCGCAACATGACGCAGCGCTTCTGGGCCGCCCTCGTCTTGACCCTTCCGGTGTTCCTGCTCGCCATGTTGCCCATGCTCGGCGTTCCTCTCGATCGATGGCTTGGCACGACCGCCTCTTCCTGGTTGCAACTCATGCTCAGTGCGCCGGTCGTGTTGTGGGCCGGCTGGCCCATCTTCGAACGTGGCGCGCGCTCGATCGTCACGCGCAACCTCAACATGTTCACGCTGATCGCCATCGGCGCCGGCGCGGCCTACTTCTATAGTTTCTTCGCGGTGATTTTTCCTGGCCTCATCCCAGAGAGCTTCCAGCACGACGGCTCGACGCCGATCTATTTCGAAGCGGCCGCCGTCATCGTCACCCTTGTCCTGCTCGGGCAAGTGCTCGAAGGCCGAGCCCGCCGCCGCACCGGCGCCGCCATCCGCGAACTCTTGTCCTTGGCGCCCCCTACGGCTCGCATCGAACGCGATGGCCGCACCTGGGAGGCCCCGCTCGAAGAGGTGCGCATCGGAGATACCTTGCGCGTTCGACCCGGCGACAAAATCGCGGTGGATGGCAAGATCCTCGAAGGCAAAAGCGCCGTCGATGAATCGATGATCACCGGCGAACCGCTAAGCGTGGAAAAAGGCAAAGACGATTCCGTGATTGGCGGCACGGTCAACCAGACCGGCTCGTTCCTGATGGTTGCGGAGAAAATCGGCCAGGATACGGTGCTTGCCCGCATCATCGGCATGGTGGCCGAAGCGCAGCGCAGCCGCGCGCCGATTCAAAAGGTGGCCGACTCGGTCGCCGGTTATTTCGTACCCGCCGTGGTGGCGATCGCCCTCATTACCTTTCTGGTCTGGGCCATCGCCGCGCCGGAGCAGCCGCCTCTGGCCTGGGCCCTGGTCAATGCCGTGGCGGTGCTCATCATCGCTTGCCCGTGCGCGCTGGGTCTGGCCACGCCCATGTCGATCATGGTGGGCGTGGGCCGCGGAGCCCGCGAAGGGATCCTCATCAAGGATGCCGAGGCGATCGAGTTGTTGGAAAAAATCGACACGGTTGTCGTGGACAAGACCGGCACCTTGACCGAAGGCAAACCGAAGCTCACCGAAGTCGTCCCGGTGGCACCGTTTCCCAAGGATGAGTTGATCCGCGTCGCGGCCAGTGTCGAAAAACTCAGCGAACATCCTCTCGCGCAGGCGCTCGTTCATCGCGCCACCGAGCGGGGATTCTCGATGGCGCCAGTGGAAGCGTTCCAATCGATCACCGGGGGCGGTGTCTCGGGCAAGGTCGAGGGCAAGCCGGTCCTGATCGGCAAGCGTGCCCTTTTGGCGCGGGAAGGAATCGCCAACGTCTCGGCCCTCGACAAGGAAGCGCAAGAACTCCAAGAACAGGGCCGCACCGTGATGTTCGTCGCGGTCGATCGGGCGCTGGCCGGAATTCTGGCCGAATCCGATCCGATCAAGGCATCGACCCCCGAAGCCGTACGCGCTCTGCGCCAGCTTGGCTTGCGCATCGTCATGCTCACAGGCGACAACGAGAAGACGGCGCAGACCGTCGCCAAGAAACTCGGCATCGACGAATGCCACGCGGGCGCCGGGCCCGCCGACAAGCGCGAGCGGATCATCACGTTGCGTGCGGAAGGGCGTAAGGTCGCCATGGCCGGAGACGGCATCAACGACGCTCCCGCCCTGGCCGAAGCGCTTGTCGGTATCGCCATGGGCACGGGAACCGACGCGGCCATCGAATCGGCGCGAATCACGCTGGTGAAAGGCGACCTTCGCGGAATCATCAAGGCGATCGAGCTGGGCCGCGCCACGATGCGCAACATCCGCCAGAATCTCTTTTTTGCCCTGATCTACAACGCCCTGGGCGTCCCTGTCGCCGCGGGCATTCTCTATCCGATCTCCCATCACCTGTTGCTCAACCCGATGATCGCCGCCCTTGCCATGAGCTTCAGTTCGGTGTCGGTGATCGCCAATGCCCTCCGGTTGAGAAATCTCTCTTTGAACTCACGGGGCTCGTAGGCCCTCAGGAAGAAGGACCGGAGCCCGCGCTCGATGGGACAAGATTCGTTCGGTCAATCGACTGAGCGTTTCGTTTCACTGGAGGGTCGATCGGAATCGTCGGCCGGCCGCTTCAAGCGCTCCACAATCTTTCCTTCAGGCGGATCGCTACGGCCATAGCGCAGCTTGATCACTTCGTCGGTGGCAACTGCCAGCAACGGGTTATTGTTCGGCACCGCACCGCTCACCGCGGCTTGCGTATAGCGGACAACGCGCCCAAGCACGCAGCGGCCCCGGTCATCCTTTTCCAAAACGAGATAACCGTGCCGGCTGAATTCTTTTTTTTCGTCTTTTGTTTTACCGTCGTATCGGGTCCAACCCAACAGCCCCAGCTTGTCGTCCCAGTGGTACACATCGCGCCAGCCTTGCGGCGCGGTGATTTTTTGATCCACAAAATGGATCCGGTAACTCGGCTTCAAAATTCCCGCAAACACCAGGTCGTTGATGACCTCGGCATGCATGAACGCCCGCCGCGAGCGGGCAAAGGCCGAGCGGGGCAGTTCCTCGGAGGGATCGCGCAGGCCCCAGGCCTTGTACTCTTCCATCCGCTTGTCGAGGCTTGCGCGCAAGGACGGCGAGGCTTTGCGAAAGGACTCCGACCTGCGAACCTCGCTCAGCAAAGTGCCGCGCTCGATCGTCTTGGGCAACCGTTCCAGCACCACGGAACGAAACGGGAAACTGTTTTCGTTGCCATCCAGGAGACGACTGCGGGCCGCCTCGGCTTCCTGGAAGGTTTTTTGCGCCTTGAGCACGGAAGCTTCCATGACCTTGACCGAGGGATCGTTGCGAATCGCCTTGTCCGCCTTCATCTTTTTGACCAGGTCGCTCGCCTGGGCGAGCGACCTTTTCGCCACATTCCAGGCCTCGTCGCGGTCGCGAAATCGCTCGGCAAGCACGCGAATCCTCGCCAATTCTTCACCGGATAGCTCAAGCATCTGCGCCCCGGTGGGGGTCAGGGCATAATCGATCATGCGCCCCCAGTCCTGAATGTCGAAATGTACGCCTCCCAGGGGATGGGCCCATTCGAGAATGCGGTCGCGATCGTCATAAACGCGATCTTCATTGTCCAAGAAGAAGAAAGTTACAAACGAGGGGGCGGTGTAGTGGCTGCCGTTGTGCGCCACGACCGCAATGTCGACCCGGTTCGATTCGATCGTCAAACTTGGGTGAACCAGACGCCTGGGCTGCCAGCGCACTTCAATCTCATAGTCCGTTTGCTTACCATCCAGGGCATGGAGTTTGACCCTTTCTGGATCGCCGCGCAGTACCACCCAGTGAAATTGCAGTGCTCGGCCGTTGGCATCCTTGGTCTTGGCGGCGCTGATGGTGAATTTTCGCGAGCGCTCGGCCGCGCGAAAGACCCGGGCAATCACGCAAGGAGTCGTTGCGAGGACTTCCGAAGGCGCCACATCGAAATAATCGATACCGCTTTGAAACGATGGTTCCTTGACGACCTCCAGCTTGACCAGGGGTGGAATTTCGTCTTCCTTGAGTTCGTGCGCCGCCTGCACCATCGCCACTTCATCGAGCTGGGAACCGTCGAAGGCCGTGGGATGCGCCAGTGCGGTCAGATAGTCGTCGGGCGATTTGATTTGTTTGCCCGTCGTGCGCAAAATGCGCTGAATGGTCGGCATGAGCAGGCCGGTCTCGATCAGTTTCTTTTTGGTCTCCGGTCGAAATGCCGCCAACACCAGAGATAGTGCTTTCAGGAACGGCTGATCTGAATAGGAGGAGCCCTGGCTGATGATCAGATAAGGAGAGTTCGTGGGAAAAAGATCGCCGAAACCCGCGAAGCCCTCGCTGCCGATCGGCCCCTGCACGCCGCCGCGGCCCGGATCATGATCGAGATGCTCGGGATACACATAAAGGTTGTTGCCGACATATTGCTCATAGAGCAAAGGCAACCCCTTGGGCGAACTGTAAAACTGGCGTGGATTGCTTCCACCCAGGGCGGGCGGGGCAGAAGTCGACGAATTGCCGATGGTCACTTGCGGCCGCACGATCCTCGCCCCGGCCCAGTTCGCCCGGCTTTTTTTCTCCTGCTCGGTGAACTCGTAAGGCTTCAGTTGGGGGAAGGACTTCAGATCCAGGGGCGAGTGCCCTTCGTCGCGATTTTCGTACTGATCTCCTTTGTTGCCGGCCGCCGTCTTTTCCTTCCACCATTTGCGCACAAGATCGGCCGCGGGCCCCTTCAGCGTGGTGACTTCACTTTCCTTATTGTCTTTTTCTTGTGGCAAAACCTGTCCCAAGGTAGTGGTGACCGCACTGACCAGGCAGGTTGCCGCCAGGGCCAGAATGGCCAAATACCGCCGCGGGCGTCCAAGTACGAGCCAGGCCATCGATTCCTCTCCACCGATCGATTCGGTTGACAAACGAACCTTATTTTCTTTTCGCAACTTCACGACCGCAACCCAAGTGACCGGCACGCCAAGTTCAGGCGAACGCCCGGTCCGACTCCCTGGCGGTGCGCAGATCCTTGCGCACGCTGAAAGTCAGAATGGCCAGGGCCACCAGAACCCCTCCGAGAAAGAAAAGACCGATGGTCGCCAACACGCCATAGAGATACGCCGGACTATCGGCGCTTGAGAGCGCGAGGATCGCAAACGAACCCGCGATGCACAAATCGGCCAGGACAAGAACGAGTTGCAACACCGCGGCGATCTGCGCCCAGAGAAGATTACCCGCCAATTGCGCCATTTTCGATACGGTATGGGTGAAACCGTGAACGTGTAAGAGGAAGAACGCCGCCGAGATTCCGCCGCCGATGACGCCGATCCAAAACGAATACTGGCCATCGGTCAACGCCGAAGTGACGAGCAAGACAAGCGCGGCGAAAATTCCGGTCGAACCGGCCAGCGCCAGCAGGATCAGGCTGGTGTTGGCCAGCGTACGGATCGGCGATCCCAACCCCTTCAGGAGGGAAAAACCGACCAGCCCCAGAACCGGATAGAGGAAAGGCAGGCAAAGCCCGTATCCCAAAAAGCCCAGGCCCCGCAAGGCGCGGGCATGGAGCGCGGGATCGAGTTCTGCTTCCTCGATCTTCGGTTCGCGCGAGCGGTTTGCGGCCCGGGACCCCCTGGCGGGCCGATCGGGAGCCGATGCTTCCTCCAGCCCCGTCAAGACCTGCCTGGCCTGCTCCCAGGCGGGCATGCCGCTCGTCCAAATCTTGACCGAACTTTTGACCTGGCCCGACTGAATCAGTTCGCGCAGATGCGTTTCGGGAACCGGCCCAACCTGCGCGCCTTTCTTGTCAAGGTAAAACCACTGCAACTCCTGCGGTGGTTTCGCGGCAACCGGCTGCGCTTCGGCTTGAATCGCTTCGGGAAGCTCGCCGCCAAAAAACTCGGGAAACTCATCGAGCGCCGGCGTCCAGAGGATCCGGTTGGCGGATACCTCATGAAATGCCATGAACCGGCCGCGCTGGCGCAGTTCTTCCAGTTGCCCCTTGGAATAAGGACCGGTGACCCGGCCGGAACTGCGCAAAAAATAAGGTGTCGATTCCTGGCTCATGGCGCCTGCGGCTCACAGGTGGTTCTTGATAAGGGCAAACTCAAAACCAAGCAAAGCATCAGGGCAAGGGAACATCCTTGATCAGTTTCAGAATCTGCTTGGATCCCAGACAAAGCGGATCGGCATTGGGGGCCGCATCGGCAATCATGCCGACCACCTTGCCGCGCCGATCGATCACCGGCGCGCCGGAGAACGATGGCTTGCACTTGCCCGAGATTCGGTGGAACTCCAGGTTATTGCGGGTGGTGGTCGTGGTGTAGGTGGCCTGGGTGGACCTGATTTCGCCGGCCAGCTTGGGGCCTTCCAGGCCCTGGCTGGCAAGGATGACCAGGTCTTCGCCAAACTTTAAAAGCGACTCCTCCGATAAGAGCATGGGGTTCTGCGGGGCATCCAACCGGAGAATGGCAAACCCTGAAACCGGGTCGCTATGGTGAATGCGCGCCTGGTGCGGCCCCTTTTCGTCGCCGGATCCATTGGGAAAGTACACGGCGATCAGAATTCCGCGATCGTCCCCCGCGACGGCGGCGGTGGTTAAAAGCAAATTGGATCGGATCAAGAACCCACTGCCGATGACCGGTTCGCCATCGCCGGCGCGCACGATCAGCGCGGCCGCATTTCCCATTTTGCCGAGAATTTGCTTGGCATTGAGCGGCCCTTCGCCTGGTGCCGCGGGATTGTTGAGCGCGCCGGGAATGACGGCGCCGCCCCCGCCATCAGGAAGGTTGAGCGGGTCGCCCTCATGCACGCGGCCGGGCTTGAGCGCCGCCATGACGATGACCATCACCGCCACGAAAATTCCGCACATGCCAATGGGCATGAGCCACGATTTCAGGCGGCTCTGGGTGTACAGGGGTGACTCCCAGGTGCCCGAGTTGGGAGCCATGCGCTCGCCGGATGCACCCTGGTAGACCTGCTGTTCCGCCTGCTCGGCACGTTCGGCACGCTGCTGCGACGGTACCGACCAGGCGGCCCGCTGCCTGGTCGGCTCCTGAAAATCTTCGTTGTAAAGCGCCTCAAGGGACTGCCAATTGAGGCCATCGCGACTCCAGGAATCGTCTTCGTCCACTTGACCCATGTCGATCAGTTTCAGCACCTGGTTTTTGTCCATGGGCCCATGAATGCGGCCTCGGTGCCTGAAATAAATTTTTTGATTGGTCTGGTTCATGGGTACAGGTCACCTCGACCTGGCAATGACGAACACGAGAAAACTGACAATGAGAATCGTTCCCAAGATTACGGCCGCTCCGATGATCATGCTTTCGCGCGCCTGTTCGGATCGGCGAAATTTATCGAGCCGCGCGTTCAGCGCTTGACGCAGGCCTGGATCCATGGCGCCGTATCGGTTCTTGTTCTTGTCGTAAACATCCCGGTGCCTGAGAAGTTCCTCTTCCGTGGCCTCGGGGTTCTGCACCGAGGCCCAGATCAATTGCGCGATCTGGTCCCTCTTGGCCCGCTTCTCCACCGAGAGATCCAGATCTTCGAGCCACTTGCGCACCGGCTGCGCCACTTGCATCATGTCGTCGCTCGAAGTGACCGCGGCTTCGGCGCAGCGGTTTTGAAACTCGTTTAAGGCCAAACGGCAACGCTTCTCGTCCTTGTACCGAAATCCTTCAAGGAGTTCGCGCAAACTGGCTTGAGCCTCCTTGCGCGCGGCATTCTCCATCGCCTTGCCGCAAATTTGCCGGATCTCGGCGGCATGATCCGGATCGGGCGGTTCCACCCAGTTGGTTTCATCTTCCAATTCCACCAGGATCGACCTCAAGCTGAAAGGATCCTGGCGCCTGGAAGCTTCGCGCGCTTCGGCCAGCATCCCCACCACCCGTTCGGCTTCGAGTTCGGCAAGGTTGTCCTTGAAGGCGATGTTGTTCGGGTCGTCGCGATACAAGCGCCTGATGACATCGATGCGGCGCCTGAGCGGCGCCATGCCGATGTTCAGCTTGCGCCACTTGGCAAGCGGCTCTTCCAGCGCCTGGATTTCGCTATAGGCGCGGTTGATCGAGATCGCCTTGTGTACTTGCAACTTGGGCGGAATGGGCAGCTGGTAAAGATCGAGGATCTCTTCCCAGGCATCTTTTTCCGCAAACTCGAGCAAGGACAACTCGTCGAGCAGATCGGGCTGCGTGCGCGAGTTTTGGATCGCCTCGGTGAGCAAGCCGCGCGACAAGAACTCGTCGCTGCGTTTGAGCCGATCGAGGATGCGGTGGCACTCGGTCGAATAGCTGCGCGCCAGGTCTTCGACCTGGGGCGTGCGCGTGATATTGCCCGTCGCCAGGCAACTTTGGATTTCGCCGATAATGCGCGCCAAAGAACTCATGGTGAAAAAGGACTCATGGGGGGCTGGTCTTCCAGGGATAGTGCGCCGAACGGACGCGGCGCTTCAGTTCGGTGTTGATGGCAACGAGGCTGGTCAACAGGTCATCATTGGACATGTTTTTCAGATCCCGCTTCTCCTTGAGGATCACCACCATAAAAGGCTTGACCTTCTTGGGGCGGCCGCCATCGTATTCGATCATTTTGCGATCGATGAACTTGGTGAACTCGTCCACCAGGTCGACATTGGCCGCGAAGGAAAAAAGCGCCTCGGGGTAAACCACGCGAGGGGCATCGGAAAAGAACCGCGTCGGCTTCAAATCGGCCACGATCATCTTGTTGCACCAGTCGACCAGATCGGCCTCGGCCTGCTTACCCGATTTCACCATGCTCTTGAGCTTTTCCGGGTGGAAAAGTTCTGCAGGAACGCGGTTCAAGCTGCGGCCCGACTCGATCCATTCGGGCAGATCCTTCCACTGCATAGGCGGCTTGCGGCCCACCAAACCGAAGTCGGCCCGGATGAAATCGAGAAGCCCATTGACGGCCGCCTTGTCTGCCGTGTCCTCTTCCAGCTGAAGCCACGATTTGAGTTTCCCGCCCGAATCTTCTTGGGCATAGGCATCGATCATTTCGCCAAGAGCGAGAATTTCCGGACCTCGCACCTTACCTGGGGGCAACGGCGCTTCGGGTAGATTCGCCGCTTTTTTAAGGCCGGCACCTTTTTTCATTTCATCGGGCGACAGCTCTTTTTTCCCGGCTTTTTCGTTGGCGCCTTGACCTTGCACCACTGGTTGCGGTTCGATCAGATTTTTTTTGTCTGCCGGATCTCCCTTTTCGGGAACGATTTTTTGGTCATCTTGTTTCGCAAATCCCCCTGCCTTCTTCAGGGGCCGACGATTTTCTTGCAGATTCGCGTCCTCTTTTCCCGGCTCGCCGGCATTCTCTCGCGGACCAAACGCGACTTCTCCCGGAAGGTTTTTGTTAACGGCCGGTTTGTCCTGCAGATTGGCAAGTTCCTCGGCACCCATGCCGGCATCCTGATCGGCAGCCTGCTTCGCCAAGAAGCGGGGCCCGACTACGGCAAGCAAGAAAAGGGCCAGACCGACCGCGAGAATGGCGACCACAAAAGGGATCATCCGGATCGAGGCCGGGCTGCGGGCATCGGCGAAGCCAGCAACACTTGCGAGTTGTCTGGCCGCGGTATCGGGATCCTTGGCAAACTGAGCTAGGGGATGGCCGGGCCGCCCGCCCGGTACCGGTTCCTGATTCCGTTGGCGCTTCAACGGGCCCGGTTTGCCTGGACCTTTGGATTGAAGCAGTTGTTCAAGCCTCAAGACATCATCGAGAGAAACCAATTTGCGAAAGGGGCCCTCATGGGAGCGTACGAGCTTCTCCCATTCCAGTCTTCGCGGAAACTGAAGCCCGCGGATTTCCACGAGCAAGGGTTCGGGCAAATGGAGGGCGGCGCGCGCTTCTTCGTAGTCTTCCAGGTCAAGCTGAAGTTGCGCCAGGCTGAACCTCTGGCTGAGCCGATCGACCAGTTCGGTGTATTCGACCGCCAAACGCTTCGACGATCCGTTCCACTGAGGATGGCCTCCTCCCAGGAACTGATTGATGCGTCGCACCAGGTTGGCCGAGGTCGAATTCATCGAAAAGGAGCGCCTTTCACGGGTTCTTGTATTTTTCCAGGGTTTGGCGCATGTCATCAAGCCGGGCTTTGAGCGTGTCGGCGAAATTGGCGTTCAGGGCGTCGAAATCGTCCTTGGGTAGTTTCTTTTTGAATTCTTCGACGTGATCGCGCCAAAAAGCGGTGTCGAATTTGGGCTTCTTGGGATCCTTTTCCGCCGCCTTTTTGCTCAATTCCTCCCATTTGGCATGAACTCGGTCTTGATTGGCGATAAGTGATAGCAAGGCCAGGGCCGAGGAGCGTCGATTCGACTTGGCCAGCCGCGAACCTTCCATGATCCAGACGATTTCGTCGATCGGAGCCTTCAGCTGATCGAGGTGCTCGAAGGTGAAGGGATCGGGGGCCCTGGGTTTTTCGGCTTCGAGTTGGCGCACGAGGATGAAAAAGCGGTCGGGCCGCAACAGCGCGCGCTCGTCGGCTTTCCAGTCGGGCATGTTTTGCAAATGGGAAAGGATCAGCCTTTGGCGGGCCCACTGGTCCTTGGCCTGGCCGATTCCGTCGGGCATCCGGAAAAGTTCGGCCACGCCCGCGATGGCCCGAAGCGGCTGAGCCAACAGTTGCCCGATCGGCTCGATCGGATTTTGGGGCGGATTGCCGTTTTGGGGCGGACCGATTTCTCCGCCACCCGGCGCCGGTGGGCCGCCCTTGCCCTCGTTCTTGTCCTTGCCCTCGTTATTGGCTTCTGCCTTTCTTTCCGCTTTTTTCGGTTCGGCCCCATTGGCATTTCCGTTTCCCTGGCCTGCCTGATTGCCCTTGGCTTCCTTGTCGCGCGCCGGTTGAAAGAAAAGAAGAACCAACGAGAAAAGCGCCGCCGTGCCGATGGCCCCCGCGAAAAAGCCAATGGCCCCGGGGAACACCATTTTCATGGGATCGGCCGTCTCGGGAGCCGGCGGCGGCAGATCGTTCAAGGGCGGAGGCACGGCATCAGGCCAGGCCTGCGAGGCGACCAGTACTTCCGCATCGACGAAAATCTCGTGTTGGCCCGATGACCCGGTCGATCGGCTGCGCGTTTTCGTCGTGCGAGCCTGACGGACCTCCGGCAGCAGGAACAGGCTCTTGCGCGCCTGGTTGACCCCATTGCCCGGCGGAGCCAAAAGCGGCGGGGCCCCCACTTCGGCCGGTAAACTCAGATGCGGAACGCCATCAAGGTCCCACTTTTGGGCCAGACGCGATTGGCCGTGCGTGCCCAAAAGGGCGCAGCGGTGCGCCTCGGGATAATCTTCGGCATGAGTCGCAAAGCCCAAATTCCAGGCCCGCGGGACCGGAGCCATGGATAAGGTTTCGACCACGAGTGCCTTGAGCTGGTTGGCGTCCAGTTGATCATGCGTGAAGAGCAGTTTCTTGCCGGCATCAAGGCAATCCCAGGCGCAACCGGCGAAACCGCGATCGCCCGCGGCTTTCTCCCAAGGGCTCGGGCTAAAAGGATAGGCGGGAACTCCCGTGGGCAACCTGGGCGGGTCCAGCAGACGCGCCGGCCCCGACCAGGCGGTGATCCAGGCAAAGCGGTCGAGGATTTGCCCCGGGTGGTAGGCCGCGGTTTCCGAGGCTTGCATCAACAAGAAATGGGCGATGAAATTATCCCGGCCGCTGTAATCGTTGGGCGCTTCGGCAATCCGCCCCAGCACGCCGATCGGTCCTGACGAGGTTTCCCACCTCAAGCCAATCCAGTTGACCGGCGAGGGGGAGCGCCTGACGAAACCGTACCCGGCAAGCGAAAGGATCCGTTTGCGCACGGGATCGGGAATATTGGGACTGGCCCCAGCCAAGCCATAACCTGAACCGCCCGTCAGGGTTTTTTCGAGCGAGGTGATGACGATTTGCTGGGCCATACGGGTTTCAGGAGATAAGAGGTTTCGAGTGAAAAGGGGTTTCAGGGATGGGGGCGTTAGGGGCCGAATTTCTCCCCTGTCTATTAAACCTTTTGATGCTTCTCTTTGTGAGTGCGTAAGGTGGTTAAAAACCAGATAAGGGGAAGTTCCACCCAGAATGGTTGAATGTCGCGCGGCCGAATCATCGGCACCTGCCGGTCCTGGCCCTCCACCTTGCGCGGCTTGGGGCTTTGGCCCAGGGCGCTGACCGGAAGAAACAGCACCGTCTCGCTGAAAAAGTCAGCGGTACCGACCAGTTCGGGACAAAGTTTCGCCAACAAGTCACGCAATTGGTCGGAAATGCGCTGAATGGCCGCGAGGCTAATTCCCGGATCTTGACCGTCGCCATGCCCATTGCGCTTGGAATGGCGGATCCAATCGGTTTGCTTGGCTTCGGGAAGCAGCCGCCACCAAACGTCGTACTTGCCCACGATCACGATCAACGGGTTTTTGTGGCGCGCGTCGGAGGTCAACGACAGATGGCGCCGGATTCTCGTCGAGGCCTCCCTTAGAATCGTTTCCTGACGGTGAGCGATCGCGGGGATGGAATCGGGCGTGATCGTCGGGTCGGCTTCACACAAGGCATCGACGAACCGGGGGTCTTGCAGCGGGTCAAAGACAAAAAAGAGCGCCGAGGACTGGGCCAGGTGCTTGGTGACCTCGCGGGCATTGGCATCTTCACTGCCCGCCAAGAACGATTCGCCCGCATTGTCATAAAGGCAAAGCAGGCGGGTGCGCGGGTCGCCCGCCGGGTTGGGCACGCGGTATTCAAACAGAAAGGGCTTGGGCAACTGGAGGGTCTGGTCGCCCATCAAGACCTGATCATAAAGCTGATTGCCGGTGAACTGCGTTTTGGGAATGAGTTCACCGACCGGAATTTCCTGCTCCCTTTTCGGGTTGAGAAACATCGCCTCTTCGTAGGAATTGACCACCTTGTTGAATTCGGGGTGGGCATCGCCGAAGGAGTAGCCGAAGTCCTGAAGGAGCACCTTGCGCGTCTGCCAGAGCATCGATCCGAGGAAATAAGACTTTCCGGAAGCAGGGGCGCCGAGCACCGAGAGAAACCGGCACTTGGCTTCCAAGAGCGGACGGGGAATATCCAGGTGGCAACGGGGACAGGCCATGTCGAGGCAAATCGTCCCCATCGGGTCGAGCGCCTGGCATTTCGCATTGAAGCGCGTGGGCAGAAAACGCATCTGGGCATCGGGCCCCAGGCGCGAATCGCCGCGCAACGCTTCATGCTCTGAAATGAAAAGTACGTTCTCGGGGGGGAAGTGGGCCCAGCAATGAGGGCAGATGACCTCGTCCACCAGATCGTGCTGGAGTTCTTCCTCAATGAGCGTGGTCATGCAGAAATGTCCCGAATCGTCCCCATTATCTTAGCGGTTCGGGCCCCAGGATTGGATGATCCCGGCCAACTTCACCCGGTTTTCCCGTTCGCGGGAGTCGGGTGGTGCGGCCTGTCAGTTCATCAGGGCGCCTTTGGGTCGCTTTTCCCGGCAGAAAGGCACCCCATCGGCCCGTTGCCCGCAATCAGGGGTCGCGGGCTTCCTTGCCCAGGTAAGGATTGCGATAGGTCTTGCTTTGCCCCGGCGGTATGGTTTGCCAGGCCCCCTCGGGATTGAGAAACCGAGAAAGGTAGGCGATCTGGCCGGCGTGGTAGGCGGCATGGGTCAAACCACGGATCAGGGCTTCCTCGACCAAATGGGCTTCCCCACGAATGGTCACGGTTTTGCTCAAATCCGCTGCCTTCAAGGAATCAAGCGTCGCAAACAAGGTGGACCAGCCCGTTTCCCAGGCGGAAATCAGATGGTCGCGGGTGTCTTGAGGCTCGATAAGGAATTCGCGATCCCGATCCCGGTTGGGTTTGTCGCCATCGCTCCTCAAGAAATCGGACCAGCGTGATGTCAAATTTCCCGCCAGGTGTTTGACGATCAACGCGGGCGAATTGACAACCGCCGTGGCAGAGCTGCCCGCGAGCGCCGGCACGGCAAAGAAGGCGCGATCGTCCAACTGCGCCATGGCGCCATCGCAAACCTTCTTGTGCCGCGCGAATTCACGGCGAACTGTTTCGAGCAAGGTGGTCACGAATTAGCATCCCCATTTGCGGCTACTTCTTGGTTTTGAATGCGAGCAGGTACGGCAAAGACGGCGTGCCGTTGGCATCCTTGAAACCGTCGAACTGATCGCTGTTGATCCAGATCGCATAGGTCTTGCCCGGTTCGAGTTTCACCGGCAACACACACGTCTTCTTGTCGGCGAGGTATTTGGGTTTGCCTGCCAGCGTGGGAAAGGAATCCTTGGAAACGGTCGCCCACGACCACGATTGCCCCTTCATTTCCTTACTGAAGGTCACTTTGATTTCGGTCACCGTGGTTGCGACTTCCGCAGAACCGGCCTCAGGCACCGTTTTCGCCACGACCGCAGGCACCGATTCGAGGGTGACATCCTCGGCGCGCGTGATCGCCACCAGAACGATCCAGACAGGTAAGAACAACAGGAATTTCGATCTCACGGTTTTTCGCTCCTCGGTTGTTGGGGACCACTTGGGACGGCATCCGATTTTTTTTGCAACATTCCGCAACCAATTGAGAAACCCGACGAAATCCTACGATGCGGCGCGGGAATGAACATAAGACGCCCTGCGGTCGATCCCATCGAACTCCTTGATTTCAGCCATCCGGCTGAAAAGAACTTGATTACCGTCCGTTCCCAATCGTCCTTCCCTCCTCTCTCTCAAGCGCCGCGTTCCCGCGGAAATCTAGACATCTTGTTCGCATCGATCACGAGGGGACACGTCCCTTTTTTATCCAGACTCCCATTACACCCCATCATCGCTTCTTCTTCCTCTAAACCCCGATACACCCATGATCCTCGACATTCTTGCCAGTCCTCCTTCCAGCTTGACCTACAAGGCACTTCAGGTCCTGCGCGCCCATTCACCCGGCTGGTTCATACTTGAAACCAGCGATTCCGACTTCCAATGGCAATCTTTTGCCCGGGCCGGTGAGTGCGAGTGCGTGCCACGAGAAGACTGGCCGCACCAGTCAGTTTGCGTCGCTTCAAACGACAACACCAGAATTTATCGGACCGTCTCCAACGGCCTGTTCGATGTTCAGTGGGAAGGGAAGGAGCTCAGGCTCCTGCAAATCCAGTACGAAAGCTCCTGCGGACCTGCGCACCGGTACTGGATTCTCGCGCAAGAGGAATCGACCGCAAGAAATTTCTTCCTTGCCGTCACCCGATGGAGCACGCCGATTCGCGAAGAGGTGTGCGTTTATCAGGAAGGCAGTTGGATCAAGGATGCCGAGCTATTCCAGTCGATTCAGTCTTCGCGGCTCGAAAACCTGATCCTGCCGCCGGGTTTGAAAGAGGCGATCCGCGACGATGCCGCCTGCTTTTTTGCCTCCCGCGATCGCTACCAACAGTTCCACATTGCCTGGAAGCGCGGCCTGATCCTGATCGGGCCTCCGGGTAACGGCAAGACGCATATGATCCAAGCGCTCATTAACGATCTTCAAAAACCGTGCCTTTATTTAAAGAGCTTGAGGGCGCGCTATCAAAACGAGGATCGCTCGATCCGCGAAGTCTTCGATCGAGCCCGTGTCGCCGCGCCCTGCATCCTGGTCATGGAAGATCTCGATTCGCTGATCGATGACGAGAATCGATCGTTCTTCCTCAACGAACTGGATGGTTTTCGCAAAAACGAAGGGCTACTCGTCATCGCAACCACCAACCACCCCGACAAGCTCGATCCGGCGATTGTCGATCGGCCCAGCCGTTTCGATCGGAAGTATCATTTCCGGCTTCCCGCGCTTCCTGAACGCAAAGCCTATCTGCGCTGGTGGAATAGCCAGCTCGATGCGGCCGTACGCATGAGCGAAGCCGGGATCGATTCGGTGGCTGGCGCGACCCAGGGGTTTTCGTTTGCCTATTTGAAGGAGCTTGGACTGGCGTCGATGATGGCCTGGATCAACCAGACCGACCGCGCGCTGGAGGAAATCATGTCGCAGCAAGTCGCCCTCTTACGGGCGCAAATGTCGAGCGCCTCTGTCTTGAGCTCGCAGGCCGTCAGCACGCACTCCCTGAACGGCAGTCTTTTGGGAAGCGGATTCGAGGCGGATTGAAAGCTCGGATCGCCGGTGGAACGTCCGAGACGATTGCCCCTCGCCTCCCCTACTTAAGCCTGCCCTGGCTCAACCGGCGGAAACTGGCAGAAAGGTAGCGGCAGGCCTAAGTTAAGAGCGGGGGGAAGAAATCATGATGGCCGAGAAAACCGTTCGCGCGGGCAGATCGCTCATCGAGTTGATCGTTGCGATTGCAATCATTGCGCTTTTACTGTCCATGTTGGTTCCTGCCGCCTTCATGGTCTTGCGGGCCGCACGCCAGCTGGCCGAATAGGCCGCCGGCGATTCACCACCTGGACTCAATCTCGTTCGCGAGAAAACAAGGCATGGGCCGCCCATGCCTTGCAAGCAATTTCGGAGATCATTCTTGTCGGTTGTGACCAATATCTCCGCCTACCGCTTCGCCCCCCTGGACGGTCTCAAGGAATTACGCGAACGTCTCATCGAAAACTGCCGCGATTGGGGGTTAAAGGGAACCATCCTCTTAAGCGCCGAAGGAATTAATTTGTTCGTGGCCGGGCCGCGCACCGAGATTGACTCGCTGTTGCAACTTTTGCGCCGCGTGCGCGGCCTCGAACCGCTGGAAGCGAAGTTTAGCGAAAGCCCGCAGCAGCCATTTACGCGCATGCTCGTGAAGATCAAGAAAGAGATCATCGCCTTTGGGCAAAACGTCGATCCGGTCCATCGTCCCGCTCCCCGCCTGGCCCCCAAAGATCTGAAGCGCTGGCTCGACGAAGGCCGGCCGATGATGCTGCTCGATACGCGCAACGATTTCGAAGTGGGCCTTGGCACCTTCAACAACGCGGTGGCGATTGGGATTCGCCGCTTCCGCGATTTTCCTACCGCCGCCGCCAAGCTGGACCCCGCCGCGCTCACCCAGCCGATCGTGACCTTTTGCACCGGCGGCATCCGCTGTGAAAAGGCGGCGCCCTACCTCATCGAGCAAGGTTTCCAGAACGTCTATCAGCTCGATGGCGGCATCTTGAAATACTTCGAAGAATGCGGCGGGGAACATTACCAGGGCGAGTGCTTTGTCTTCGACAAGCGGGTCGGCCTGGCCGCCGATCTGGATCAGTCGGGCCATGGCCTTTGTTTCGTTTGCCAGAGCCTGCTCACTCCCGAAGAGGTCGCCGACCCGAAGACCATCGAAGGCGTTTCCTGCCCCCGCTGCTACCGGCCGCCCGAAGCCATGCACTTCCAGAGCCTGGCGGCGCATCGCGAGAAACTGGCCCAGGTGATTGACCCGCTTCCGGGAAAATTGCCGAAGGACAATTTTCGTCCTTTGAAAATCGATGCCCGACACGATGGCGCCACGATGCTTGAGTTCTTGAACGGCGTGTTGGGACATGTATCCCCCGGGCACTGGCTAAGTCGCATCGAGGCGGGGGACCTGGTCAATGCGGACCATCAACCGATCGCGGCCAGTCACCGGGTGCACCCCGGCGAGCGCTATTTCACGCGCGAACGGTTGCAAAGCGAGCCCGATGTGAATGCCGCCATCGAAATCCTCCACGAGGACGAGGCGCTGATCGTGGTCAATAAGCCCGCGCCGCTACCGATGCATCCCAGCGGCCGCTTCCACCGCAACACGCTTTCCGCGATCCTCGCCCAGGTCTACGCACCGCAAAAGCCTCGCCCGGCTCATCGCCTCGATGCCAACACTTCAGGCATCGCGGTGGTCACCCGCACGGCCGCCTTCGCCAAAATGCTGCAGCCTCAATTTGAGCGCGGCGAAGTCAAAAAGCGTTACCTCGCCCGCGTGCTCGGCCATCCTCATGAGGATGTCTTTGTCTGCGATGCGCCGATCGCAACCTTGCCGGGCCACCGGGGTTCGCGCGTGGTCGATGAAGCCGCGGGCGCCAGCGCGCGCACGGAGTTTGAGGTGCTCAAGCGATTTCCCGACGGCACGGCTCTCTTGAGCGTCGTCCCGCGCACCGGCAGAACCAACCAGATCCGGGTGCATCTCTGGCATCTGGGTTGGCCCATTCAGGGCGACCCGATGTATCTTCCGGGTGGACGACTGGGAGAGGTCCAAACGCTTGCGGTTCTCGATTCTCCCCTGAGGCTGTTTGCTTCAAGATTGGCTTTTGCGCATCCCCAGCACGGCAAACCAGTAGCCTTCGAGGCGCCCCCTCCCTCCTGGGCGAATGGGTAAAAGGCACTCCTAAAAGGCCGAGCACGGGTTCGTCGACTCGGCGATTTTTTCCAGGCCTTCTTCCCTACCAATTACGCCAGAGTCTTGAAGTGGCAGGATTCTCGCACCCCATGAACGGCATCCCTTAAATGCGCGCCCGAGCCCGCATAAGATAAGAGGCACGTATAAGATAACATGAGGATCCTTTCTGCCCGCTTCCGGACGGGCCCCTAGTAAATTCCCCCTTAGTAGATTCTCTTGGGCAATCGCCATGGCCGTTTTCCAACCTCGCGTCCTCTTTCAGCATCAACTTCAGAAACGCCGCAAGCCGGGAAAACGGCCTGGCGTCCCCAGAAAGCCCGATTTGAGCCTCGAACAAATCTTGGGCTGGGTTGACGCATTCCACGAGCGGACAGGAAAGTGGCCGAACAAGGATTCGGGCGCCATTGAGGGGTCGAGTGAAACTTGGATCGCGATCGACTACTGCCTGCGATCGGGAATGCGCGCCCCTTTCGGCGGCTCGTCGCTGGCGCGCTTGCTTTGCGACCAGCGAGGCGTGCGCAACATCGGCAATCTCCCGCCTTTAACCACGGATCAAATTCTGAAGTGGGCCGACTCCCATCATGAACGTACGGGAGAATGGCCCATCGTTCCTAGCGGCGACATCGCCGATGCTCCGGGCGAGACCTGGACGGCGATGGAGATGGCCCTTCGTAATGGGAATCGGGGATTGCCGGGCGGTTCCTCACTGGCCCAACTGCTTGCTCAAGAACGCGGGAAAAGGAACATCGCTTCGTTGCCCCGTTTGTATACCGATGTCATCCTCGCCTGGGCCGACGCCCACTACAAGCGCACGGGGAAATGGCCCACCTCCTATTCTGGTCCCGTCGCGGAAGCACCTGACGAGAATTGGTATTCGATTGACGCGAATCTGAACTACGGCAATCGCGGTCTTCCTGGAGGCACCACGCTATCACGGTTATTGGCCAAGCGCCGGGGGATACGCAACCGTTCTTCCTTGCCGCCTTTGTCCCAGACTCAAATTCTGAGCTGGGCCAAGCACCAACATGAGAAAACGGGGAAATGGCCCACGCAGGAAACCGGCTCCGTGTTAGCGGCTCCCGTGGAAAATTGGGCAGCAATCGACGCCGCGCTACGACAGGGTAGCCGCGACCTTCCGGGAAACTCCTCGCTGGCACAGCTGCTTGAGGAGGTGCTCGGCGTGCGGAATATCATGGCGTTGCCCCGGTTGAACTCAAAGATCGTATTGGCCTGGGCCGATGCTCATTTTGCACGCACGGGCAAGTGGCCGATCAGGTATTCGGGCACCGTCCTTGACGCGCCCAAGGAACGGTGGGGGGGCATTGATACCGCTCTATCCAAGGGAGGCCGGGGACTTGGCCGCGGAGGTTCCTCCCTGGCGCGGTTCCTGGAAAAGCACCGCGGGGTGCGCAACTCCCGGAATCTGCCTTCATTAACGACGCAAAAAATCTTGCGCTGGGCCGACCTGCACCGTGAGCGAACGGGCGACTGGCCCAAAGATGCCAGCGGTCCTATTTTGGATGCGCCCGGGGAAACCTGGCGCGCCATGGATGCGGCCTTGCGAAAAGGGAGCCGGGGGTTGTCGGGAGGCTCTACTTTGGCGCAGTTGTTGGAATCAGAGCGGGGAAAGCGCAATCTTGCGACTCTTCCTCCCATCACGGAAGAGATGATTCTTCAGTGGGCCGATGCCTACCGGGAACGTACCGGAAAATGGCCGTCCTACGCGTCGGGCCCGATCGCGGAGGGGCTGACAGAGAGATGGACGACCGTGAACGGCTGTCTGCACAGTGGCGGCCGAGGCTTGCCGGGCGGTTCCTCCCTGGCCCTGTTGTTGGCCGCACGGCGCGGGGCTCGCAATCGCACGTCGTTGCCAAAACTGCGGATCGCCCAGATCGTGAAATGGGCCAAGGACCACTTCACGAAAACGGGCAAATGGCCGACGCAAAGATCCGGCCCGATCCTTGCCGCCCCAATGGAGACATGGAGGGCCGTGGAACATGCCTCGCGCATCGGCATGAGAGGTCTGCCGGGAAATTCGTCCCTGGCGGAAATTCTTGATGATCATTTGGAAGAGCGTAAGAAAACTCGCCGCCAAGAAACGCGTCTTGCGAAAAGGAATCGGCTTGAGAAGGGAAAGGAACCCGTTGACCAGGGCCGCGCCTGAAGAAAGACAAGGCTCACCCGGGGAGGTTGCGAGCGCCTTTTTCTCAGACCACACACTTGCTCCTCATTTGGGCCATTTTAGAAAATCGACCCAAAAACTTGTAAATTTTACTTTTACATCATAATGGGCATTTGCCGTGGCCATTTTCAAACCTCGCGTTCTCTTTCAGCATCAACTACAGAAACGGCGCAAGAAAAGGAAGCGGCCTGGCGCCCCCAAAAAGCCCGATTTGAGCCTTGAGCAGATTTTGGCCTGGGCCGACTCCCATCGCGAGCGAACGGGAGAATGGCCCATTGCCACAAGCGGCAACATCGTCGATGCACCCGGGGAAGAAACCTGGGCGGCAGTGAATGCGGCCCTTCGCAGCGGGTATCGCGGGTTGCCGGGCGGCTCCTCGCTGGTTCAACTGCTTGCACAAGAACGCGGGAAAAGAAACCTGTCTGCCTTGCCCCATTTGTATACCGATGTCATTCTTACCTGGGCCGATGCTCACCACAAGCGCGCGGGGACATGGCCGACATGCTTTTCGGGTCCGGTCGCGGAAGCCCCTGGCGAGAGTTGGAGTCGGATCGACTTCTGTTTGAATCACGGCCAACGCGGCCTACCTGGCGGGACCACCCTGGCGCGGTTATTGGCCAAGCGCCGCGGGGCGCGCAACCGCACCTCGTTGCCCGCTTTATCTCAGACTCAAATCTTGGGTTGGGCCAAGGATCATCATGAGAAGACAGGAACGTGGCCGACTCGCGACGCCGGTTCCATTTTGGCGGCCCCTCTGGAAAACTGGTTGTCGGTGGACGCCTCGCTACGAAACGGCGGCCGCGGCCTGCCAGGAGACTCTTCGCTGGCGCGGTTTCTTGAAGATATGCTCGGCGTGCGCAATATCATGGCGTTGCCCAGACTGAATTCCAGGATGGTACTGGCTTGGGCCGATGCGCATTTTGAACGCACGGGCCACTGGCCGATGAGCGATTCCGGCTCCATCATCGGTGCGCCCAACGAAAGGTGGGGAGGCATCGATACCGCCCTGAGCAAGGGAACCCGAGGCCTTGGCCACGGTGGATCCTCCCTGGCGCGGTTCCTGCAAAAACACCGCGGGGTCCGCAATTCAAGCAATCTGCCTCCTTTGACGATGCAAAAAATCTTGCGTTGGGCGGATCTACACCACGGGCGAACGGGCGCCTGGCCCAAGGAAAAGAGCGGGCCTATTGCAGAGGCACCGGGAGAAAGCTGGAATGCGGTGGAAGCCGCCCTGCGTGGCGGAAAACGGGGATTGCCGGGAGGATCCTCCCTCGCGCAGATTCTGGAAACAGAGCGGGGGAAACGCAATCTCGCGAATCTACCTCCGATTACCGAAGAGATGATCCTCGAGTGGGCCGACACCTATCGAGAGCGTACCGGAAAATGGCCCTCCTACGTTTCGGGCCCGGTCGCGGAAGGCCGGACGGAAAGATGGAACACGGTGAACGACTGTTTGCGCGCCGGCGGCCGAGGGTTGCCGGGCGGTTCCTCCCTGGCATTGTTGTTGGCCGCACGGCGCGGGGCTCGCAATCGCACTTCGTTGCCAATGTTCCGGATTCCCCAGATCTTGAAATGGGCCAAGGACCACTTCAAGAAAACGGGAAAATGGCCGACGCCAAGATCCGGCGCAATCCTTGGCGCCCCTGCGGAGACCTGGTCGGCCGTGGATAATGCTTCGCGTAGCGGCATGAGAGGTCTTCCAGGGAATTCGTCCCTGGCGGAAATCCTTGATGATCATTTGGACGAGCGCAAAAAAACTCGCCGCCAAGAAACGCGCCTTGCGAAGAAGAATCAGCTCGGTAAGGGAAAGGAACCGCCATCGATCCATGCCGGACCGGCGGGACCAAATGCATAGCTGGGGTTGACCCGCACTCTTTTGCCAGACAGCCCAATTCCCCGCCATTTGCGCCCGTGTGCAAAAAAGGTAAGAGTCTTACACCGCGTGCTCGCCCCTCTTTAAGTGTGCAGAAGAGGCAAGATTCTTGCCGCGCGTGCTTCTTCTCCCCTTAAATGCGCAGGCCGTTTTGCATAAGACATCCAGCGGACCCTTCCGGCCCGGCTCTCCCTGCCGCGGCGCCGCGTTGATTCCACTGGGCACTCGCCATGGCCGCCTCCAAGCCTCGCGTTCTCTATCAACATCAACTTCAAAAACGGCGCAAGCCGGGGAAGCGGCCTTCCCGTTTGCCCCGGCCCGATCTGAGTCTGGAGCAGATCCTCGGCTGGATCGATGCGTTTCACGAGCGCACCGGCGCCTGGCCCCAGGTGAAATCGGGACCCATTCCCCATTCGCCAGAGACCTGGCAATCTCTCGACCATTGCCTGCGCTCGGGGATGCGCGCCCCCTTCGGCGGCTCTTCGCTGGCGAAGCTGTTGTTCGACGAACGAGGCGTGCGCAACCGCAGCAATCTTCCTCCCCTCGCCACGGAGCAGATTCTCGAATGGGCCGATGCCCATAAGGAGCAAACGGGAGATTGGCCAAAGGATACCCACGGTCCCGTCACCTCGGCGCCAGGCGAAACCTGGATGGCGGTTGACATGGCCCTGCGCAAGGGACAGCGCGGGATGAGCGGCGGTTCGTCGCTGGCCCAATTACTTGAGGAAGAACGAGGCAAGCGCAATTGCCTCGCCCTTCCTCGGCTTTACTCCGACCATATCCTTGCCTGGGCCGATGCTTTCTACAAAAGGGAGGGGAAATGGCCCAACTGCACGCTGGGAGTGATCCCCGAAGCCCCGGACGAAACCTGGCGCAAGGTGGATGAACACCTCTACCACGGAGGGCGCGGCCTGCCTGGCGGTTCGTCGCTGGCCCGCTTGCTCGCCAAGCGCCGGGGGGTGCGCAACCGCGCATCGCTGCCGGAACTGACTCCGGGAACCATCGTGCGCTGGGCCAAGGAACATCAGGCTAAAAAAGGGGAATGGCCCATTCGCGACTCGGGGCCGGTCATTTCCGCGCCCCAGGAAAACTGGTGCGCCATCGACGCGGCCTTGCGCAAGGGAAGCCGCGGGCTTGCGGGAAATTCCTCGTTGGCAAAGCTGCTCGATACCTTATTGGGCGTGCGCAACAATCAAGACCTGCCCTCATTGAACGAGGAAATGGTGCTCAAATGGGCGGATGCCCATTTCCATCGCACCGGCAAGTGGCCCATCTGCGATTCGGGACCGGTCTTCGACTCACCGCACGAAACCTGGTGCGGCATCGACACCGCTTTATGGCGCGGCAGGCGAGGTTTGGTCAAAGGGTTGACCCTGGCACGATTTCTGGAGAAACACCGTGCGGTTCGCAATTCGGGCAATCTCACGCTCTTGAACGCCGAACGGATTTTGCAATGGGCCGATGAACACCATCGCCTCACCGGGGATTGGCCCCGCGCCCGATCCGGTCCCATCCTCACGGCTCCCTCGGAAAGATGGAGCGCGATCGAGTCGGCGCTGCAAAACGGCAGGCGCGGGCTTCCTGGCGGCGACACCCTCTGCCGGCTGCTCGAGGCAAAGCGGGGCGTGCCGATCCGCACCGGCCGGGACCCACAACCCAAGAAACCCCCGTCGACCGCGACTTAAAGCTCTCCAGAAAAATGGGAGGAAATCTCTTGTTGGTTCGTTGGCGTGATCAACCACGGACCTCCACGGCAACAAGGTCGAAGCGACAAGTCCATCCCTTTGGCCTCTTCGTGCGCGATCGATTTTCAAGTCTTTTCCCGTTTCCGTTTGATTTGGCCGACTCTCTCCCCCTCTCCCCTTGAGGCTCTGGTCATGGCTTTATCTCTGGTTCCGATGAAAACTTCGAGGAAAACCCAACCGCGCAGGACGCGGCGCAACAAGCCGGACCTACCGCCCGATATCAACCAGAAGTCTCTTTTAACCGCCCAGCAGATCCTCACCTGGGCCGATGAGTTGCACGCCCGCACCGGGGAATGGCCCCGCGTTTTATCCGGTAAGATCGCCGACGCGGAGGAAACCTGGCAAACGGTGGACTACTGTCTGCGGTCCGGTTCGCGCTGTGAGCTGCGCGGCTCGTCCCTGGCACGGTTGCTTGCCGAAAAACGGAATGTGCGCAACTCGCGCAATTTGCCGCGGTATTCCGTGCGCCGCATCCTGGAATGGGCCGATGCCCACCACCGCCGAAACGGAGAGTGGCCCATGGCCACAAGCGGCCCCATCGGCGATGCCCCCGGCGAAACCTGGATGGGGGTCGACATGGGGCTTCGCAATGGGTTGCGGGGCTTGAGCGGCG
>Ga0208492_1000239_pt1 | contig 53545 bp, 37 predicted proteins | sample Subbioar_CSW14AB_FD_184820 | JGI IMG/M metagenome (GOLD analysis project Ga0208492, IMG submission 184820) | Serpentinite rock and fluid subsurface biosphere microbial communities from McLaughlin Reserve, California, USA - CR12Mar_CSW14AB (SPAdes) | ecosystem: Environmental > Terrestrial > Deep... | reverse complement strand
AAAAATACTTCCCTGTTCTATGCTGAAACTGATATCATCAACCGCTTTTTGGGTAGCATAATATTTTTTCAGATTCTTTAATTCTAAGATTGAACTCATACGCTTATTTATTTGCTGAATGTAAGAATTAGTACGACCATTCAACATAATATTACAAGAATGGGCAGGTTTTTTGAGTAATTTTGTGCATTATTTAAAAATAGAGAAATGAAGGGTATACAGAAGTGTGGGGTAGTTGGATTGATGCTTGTACTTTTAACTGGATTGTCAAGCTGGGGGTTTCTTGTTCACCGTACCATACATCAATTGGCTATTTATCAGTTGCCATCGGAAATGAGCGGATTTTTTCACAGCAATATGCCTAAACTGGTATACGATGCCCCCAGAGCAGATACCCGTAGAAACACCGATAGTACGGAAGCACCCAAACATTTCATGGACCTGGAACCCTACAAAGTTAAAACTGCGTTTCAGTTGCCTGACAATTTCAACAAAGCTATTCAGCGTTACAGCTGGGATAGCTTAAAACAATATGGCTATGTTCCCTATCAGATTATTGTGATGAAAGACAAGCTGACAGAGGCTTTTAAAAACCAAAACAAAGACTCTATTCTTTTTTATGCAGCAGACCTGGGGCACTATATAGGGGATGCCAATGTGCCTTTACATACCACCATTAACTATGATGGACAATTAACCAATCAGGTTGGCTTGCACAGTTTGTGGGAGTCGATGATTCCTGAGCTGGAGATGGAAACTTATAATTTGTTTAGCAGTCATAAAGCCCGGTATTTGCGCAACCCCATGCGCGAGGTTCAGAGAGCCATGCAGCGTGCGCACGATTTATTGCCGGATATGCTCGAAAAGGAAAAAAATCTAACCCTTGCTTTTACGGACTCTACCAAGTATCGTTACCAAATGCGCAATGGGAAACAATCCCGCTCTTATACCAGTACTTTCGCTAAAGCATATGCCAGCCAATTAAAACAAACCATTAATCAGCAACTGCTACATTCTGCAGCATTGATTGCCGATTTCTGGTATACTGCATGGGTAGATGCGGGAAAACCGGATTTGAGTAATTTGTTTAAGAACAGTACGGAAAAACAAGCAACATTTGCCTCAGAAATGGAAGCATACAAAAGCAACCGTTTGATTACCGACAATTTGTTAGAGGCAAAGAAAAAATAGTATCAGTTCCTTTAATTCAAACCAGCTATTTTTTAGGAGGCGAATACTGTTGCAATTTGCTGTGCCAGCTTTTGACCGTCCATCGCTGCGCTCACAATTCCCCCTGCATAGCCTGCTCCTTCACCGCAAGGGTACAAATTCTGTAGCTGCGGGTGCGTTAACTTTTCGGGATCCCTGGGTATTCTTACAGGAGAAGAAGTTCTGCTTTCTGTTGCTACCAGCACGGCTTCATTGGTATAGTAGCCTTTCATTTTTGCGCCAAACATTTTTAGGGCACCTTGCAAAGATTGATAGATAAAATCGGGTAAAACGGTTTGAAGGTTTGCGGCTTGTAACCCTGGTAAATAACTGCAGCCAGGTAAGTCCTGAGAAATTTTATTGGAACAAAAGTCTACCATTCTTTGTGCAGGAGCTACAAAGTTTCCGCCGCCGGCTGTAAAAGCTTTCTGCTCTACAGATTGTTGAAAATCCATAAGCAATAGCGGGTCAACCTCTTTCTTTTTAAAATATCTCAGCGCGTCTTGTTCGGCAACTTGAACCACCATGCCACTATTGGCAAATGGATTATTTCGTTTGCTTGGACTCCAGCCGTTTACTACCAGTTCGCCTGGATCAGTGGAAGCGGTGGCTATAATCCCCCCGGGACACATACAAAAACTAAATACGCCTCTTTGTTTTACTTGTTCAACTAAACTGTAAGAGGCAGGTGGTAAGAATTCGCCCCGGGTATTGCAGTGGTATTGTGCAGCATCAATAATGCTTTGTGGATGTTCAATTCTTACACCCAATGCAAAAGGTTTGGCTTCTATTTCAATATTTTTCTGAAACAATAATCTGAAAATATCTCTTGCAGAGTGTCCTGTTGCCAATATAAAAGCATCAGCAGCAAAGCTGCCACCATTCGCTGTTTTCAGTGAAAGGATTTTATTGCCTTGTATTTCAAAGTCAATCAGTTTGGTTTCAAAATGCACTTCACCACCTGCAGCAACAATCTGTTCGCGCATGGCAGCAATGATTTGAGGCAATTTATTGGTTCCAATATGCGGATGCGATTGATAGAGAATTTTTTCTTCAGCGCCAAACTGATAAAAAAGTTGCAGCACTTTATCTATGCTTCCTCTTTTGCTGCTTCTTGTATATAATTTACCATCGCTGTAAGTACCTGCCCCACCTTCGCCAAAACAATAATTGCTTTCCGGATTAATGATGCCTTGCTTGTTCAATACAGCCAGATCTCTTCTTCTTGCTTTTACATCTTTTCCCCTTTCGATGATAATGGGCTGAATACCCAATTGCAAAAGTTCCAGCGCAGCAAACAAGCCTGCTGGTCCTGCCCCTACAATAATCACTTTTTTTGCATTCTTTGGCAGAGAATGAAAGGAGAAAATTTTGTTGCTTCTTTCTTGAAATGGCTCATTCACAAAAGCATTCAGGGTAAGGTTGATCCATACCTGTTGCCTGCTTCTGGCGTCTATGGATTGTTTGAGCGTGCTGTATCCGGTAATATTTTCAACGGATGTACCCAGTGCAGCAGCCAGCATGGATTGCACAAGTATTGGATTGGCCGCTTCTTCGGGCTTTAGTTTAAGCGAGATATTTTTTTGCATACTGTCAGGTATTGATCCTAAAAAGTAAAAAGCATTAGAATGGTAAATCGTCAACCACTTCGTCGCTCGGAGGCAAATCGTTGTAAGATGCTGATGGTGGCATATCGCCTTCAGAAGCAAGCTTCACAGTTTCCATTCTCCAGGCATCCAGATTGGTAATATAATTTTCTCTGCCATCTTTCACCCATTTAGTGCCTTTGATATTGAAAAGCACTTTTACATCTTCGCCTAAATTGAATCTGTCGGGCATTGCTGTTTTATCCTGTACACACTGAAACTTTACATAATTGGTGATGGTTCTTCCATTAATATCTTCTGATTTTTCAATCACAAATTCTCTGGTTTTAAAACTTTCTGTGCGCTGAACAATATCAAATTTGGCTACCAGCTTGCCTATAATTTCATAACTCATGTGTACGGTTTATTTTGAACAAAAGTAGGTGTATTTTTTCCAATTAAAATTGTACCTTTCTTCGTTCACAACTGACCATTATGAGGCGACTTACTTTTCTGCTTGTTTTCTTCATTTCCTTATCTATTTCCTGTAGTACCATTCAGGTTCCCAATTCCGTGAATTATCAGGGTTTGTCTGTATCGGGCAAACAAAAGCAGGATACCGCCCTTTTGAATCTGATTCAGCCTTATTCGGTTGAAATTAACCGGACCATGAACAAAGTGATTGGATTTACACCAACAACATTAACCAAGCGTTTGCCAGAAAGTGGGTTGGGTAATTTTATGGCAGATTGTATGCAGGAAATGGCAGCTCAGAAGTTTGCTGTTCCGGTGGATATAGCTTTTATGAATTCAGGAGGAATTCGTGCCTCTCTAAATAAAGGAAATATAACTGTTGGAAATATTTATGAGTTAATGCCCTTTGATAATTTACTGGTGATTCAGGAACTGAAGGGATCGGTGCTGGAAGCATTATTTCAACACATAGCTACAGATGGGGGCTGGCCCATTTCAAAAGGGTCTTCTTTTAAAATTCAGAATAAAAAAGCTGTGGACATAGTGGTGAATGGAAAGCCATTAGACAGAAATGCCACTTATATCGTAGCCAATTCAGATTATGTGGCACAGGGTGGGAGCGATGCCGCTATGTTAAAGCCCTTTCCTTTTCAGAACAAAGGGTATCTGATTCGGGATGCACTAATCAGTTATGTAATGGCAATTACTGCGAGTGGCAAACCTTTAGATCCAAAAATTGAAAACCGTGTAAGCAGCAACAACAATGAATAGAAGACATTTTATAAAACAAACGGCATTTACTGGTGCAGCGTTGGCAACCACTGCTATAGCTGGAAAAGGAGTTTTACAAGCACAATCAATTGGGTCAATCCCTGAACAGTCGCTATTAACCATTCTGCATACCAATGATGTGCACAGCAGACTGGAACCTTTTCCCATGGACGGGAGCAGAAACCAAGGACTGGGAGGGGTAGCTGCCAGAGCATCTATGATTCAATCAATCCGGGAAGAAAATCCGGCAACTTTACTGCTGGATGCCGGTGATATCTTTCAGGGTACTCCTTATTTTAACTTGTACAAAGGGGAACCGGAAATAAAAGCCATGGCTAAAATGCAGTATGATGCAGTTACGATGGGCAATCATGATTTTGATGCGGGCATTGAAAATTTTGCCAATCAGTTGCAGCATGCCAATTTTCCTGTGGTGATTTCCAACTACGATTTTAAGGGAACGCCTATGGAGTTTTTGTATAAACCCTATACCATTATTCAAAAAGGGAAACAACGTATTGGTATTTTAGGTGTGGGCATTGAACTGGAAGGATTGGTTCCTAAAAATCTGTATGGGAATACGGTATACAATGATCCGATTGTTGCAGCAAATCAGACAGCGGATTTATTAAAGCAAAAAAAATGCGATTTGATTATTTGTTTGTCACATCTGGGAGACAAATACAGCGATAATAAAGTAAGCGATGAAATCCTGGCGAAAGAGAGTCGAAACATCGATTTGATTATTGGTGGTCACACCCACCGCTTTTTTGATCAACCCAGAAAGTATAAAAACAAGGACGGTGGGGATATTTTGGTGAACCAGATGGGGTGGGGAGGGATACAAATGGGGCGTTTGGATTATAATTTTTCGGAAGCAAAAAGAAATAAATCGCCGAAAGCCCATACTGTATTTATAATGAGAAAAACAAGCGAATAAAAAAATTTTTTTTTCAACATAAAGTATACATATTCGCAACCCGGTTTTTATTTTCGAAACATATCCACATATGGGGAAAATAAGATAACTTGTAAGCAAAGACAAAACTTAACTGATTATATAAAATTGTTCACTTAATTGTATGGCTAAGAACGCTGAAAATGTTTGGATCAATTGTTTAAAAATTATCAAAGACATTGTTGAATGGCAACATTACAAAACATGGTTTGAGCCAATTACTCCGGTAGAGTTGAAAGGAAATGTATTATTGATTCAGGTTCCTTCTCAATTCTTCTATGAATACCTGGAAGAGCATTATGTTACGTTGCTTGCTAAAACGCTGAAACGCGAATTAGGAAAAGATGCCAGATTAGAATATCGTATCATGGTGGATAGCGGAAATACCAATAGTCGTGGTTCCGTTGATTTGCCTGCCAGAGGTCCAAAGTCAATTAATAACAATGAGATGAACTTTCCTCTGGTAATTGACAATCCGGTTAAGAATCCATTTGTGATTCCGGGATTGAAAAAAATGCAAATTGATCCGCAGCTGAACCAGGGATACATTTTTGATTCTTTTATTGAAGGGGATTGTAACCGCGTAGCACGCAGAGCCGGTAAAACGGTTGCGGAAAAGCCAGGTGCTAACTCTTTTAATCCATTGGTGATTTATGGAGGTGTAGGATTGGGTAAAACACACCTTGCTCAGGCCATTGGAAATGAAGTGAAAAGATTGCATCCATCTAAAGTGGTTTTGTATGTAAGCAGTGAAAAATTTATCAATCAGTTTGTTGATCATAGCCGCAACAATGCCATCAACGATTTTATACATTTCTATCAATTGATTGATGTGTTGATTATTGATGATGTTCAGTTCTTCAGCCGTGCAGAAAAAAGCCAGGATGCATTTTTTGCCATCTTTAACCATTTGCACCAGAGCGGTAAGCAGTTGGTATTAACTTCTGATAAAGCACCCAAAGACCTGGATGGTATGCAGGAGCGTTTGCTCAGTCGTTTCAGATGGGGATTGAGTGCCGACTTGCAAGTGCCAGACTACGAAACTCGTATTGAGATTCTTGAGAAGAAAATGAAGAATGATGGTTTGGATATGCCGAAGGAAGTAATTAAATACGTGGCGTATAATATCAATACCAATGTTCGTGAACTGGAAGGTGCTTTGATTTCTTTGTTGGCACAGTCTTCTTTGAATAAAAAGGAAATTGATGTGGAACTGGCCAAGAAGGTACTGCGCAATTTTGTTAAGACCAGCAGTAAGGAAATTACTATTGACGCTATCCAGAAAATGGTTTGTGAATATTTTGATGTTCCATATGACCGTCTGTTACACAAGACGCGTAAACGCGAAATTGTGCAGGCACGTCAGATTACTATGTACCTGGCCAAGGCTTTCACCAAAAACTCTTTGAAAACCATTGGGGAGCATTTTGGAGGAAGAGACCATACCACCGTAATCCATTCTTGTCAGACCGTGAAAGATCTAATGGACACCGACTCTATATTCAGAGAAAATGTGATGGAACTGACACAGAAGGTTCAATTAGCAGCTATGTAGTTCTCTTCCAGTTGAGAAATACTCCGATAAAACTTAGTTTTCGTATTTAACATCCCGTCTATAGCAGATGGGATGTTTTATTTTAGGATTTTTTCTCTCAATTTTTGGCAGTTAACCTCAGGAAACTTACTTTTGCATCCCTCTCCGAAAGGAGTAAGGACGGTGAGGTGGATGAGTGGCTGAAATCAGTAGTTTGCTAAACTGCCGTACGGGTTAAACTGTACCGCGGGTTCGAATCCCGCCCTCACCGCAGATTATCTCACCATAATCTGCGAGCAAACTAAAAGATTGATTTCCTCCGGCGGAAATCATGACAAATTCTCGGGAAGTAGCGCAGGCCGGTAGCGCACCTGGTTTGGGACCAGGGGGTCGCAGGTTCGAATCCTGTCTTCCCGACGAAACAAAAAAACCCTTCGACGAAGTCGAGGGGTTTTTTGTTTTGAGCCCGTCGCGAACTTGTTCGCGTAAGGACGAGAAATAAAAAACCCAAGCGCGAAGCGCTCAGGCTCATTTTGTTTTAGCACCCCCCCCAATGGATCACGGAGCGTAGCGACGTGAATCCTTTGGATCAGCGAACGCAGTGAGCTAATCCAATCTCACCGAGCAAAGCGAACTAATCCAGTATTGCTGGTACTTCAAATCTTGTCCATTTTGACATTTCTATTTCAGTACCAACCGTAAACGGGAAATAGGAGGGATTAATAATTTGATTCTGATCATTTACTTCCTGAACCAGGACTTCACATAGTAAGTCATTCGCCTTTTTTTGATTGTTTACAAATATCTCAATGAATAATTTTTTCTTTTTTACTATGTGAATGGTTTCAGTCCAGTTTCCACATAAGCATTCTCCAATTTTTGGAGTATGATCTTTTTGCGGATATCTGATTAAAAAGTGAGAGTTGGTAGTAACGGTAACTATAAACCGATTGAATTCAGTCGTCTCTGTATTTTTTCTGAACCATTTTAGTAGTGGTTTCATAAAAAGGCATTTACTGAATGTAATTAAATCGTAATAAGATTTTGATGAATCACAATTAATTGAAATCAAATGCCGATTTATTATAATAAATCAAGAATTGTACATTGTTGGCTTCAAATTTTTATCTTTAGCGAAGCATGAATTTTATGAAAAAGATCCTTTTAGTAATTCTATTTAATTTCTCAGCTTTTTGTTTGCATACTTGCTATGCACAATCTTCCTCTAGCCCAACTTATGTTATTGTCCATGGAGCATGGGGTGGAAGCTGGGCTTTCAAAAAAGTAGATTCTTTGCTTACTGCACAAGGTGCAACTGTATACAGACCTTCATTAACTGGTCAAGGTGAGCGGGTTCACCTGGCAAATCCTGAAGTGGGCTTATACACTCATATAAAGGATGTAGTTAACATGATTCTTTTTGAAGACCTCAAGAATATAATACTGGTAGGCCATAGTTATGGTGGTATGGTGATAACAGGTGTGGCCGATAGCATACCTGATAGAATTGCCCAAATGATTTATCTGGATGCATTTGTTCCGGAAGATGGAGAGAGTGTATTTGCACAGGGTAAAACGCCTGAAGCAATGAGACCCCTAATTGAAAATGGGTTCCTGGTTCCGAGATGGGTAAAACCCAATCAGGCTCCTCCAAAAGATGTTCCACATGCAGTTAAAACATTCACCGACAAAATTAGCCTGAAGAATCCTAAACGACTAACAATCCCTACCCATTATATTCTCACTGTAGACAAGGGGAAGGATCCAACCAAAGATGATTTTTCTTCTCAAGCAGACAAGGCAAGAAAATACAAGTGGCCGGTTTCTATTTTAGAAGCCGATCATAATCCCCAATGGTCTGCGCCTATGCCTTTTTCAGAAATGCTACAGAATATTGTAAAAAAAAAGACTCCTTAGTAGGCTCCATCACAGCGGAAAGGGCTTGGTGGAATATTCTTCACTACAACTTAACTGTTGAGCCAGATTGGGTGCATAAAAAATTAAAGGGCATTCAGACCATTACCTATGAGGTTCTACAAAATAGACCCATAAAGGAAATGCAGATAGATCTTGTTGCACCATTAGCGATTGATAGTGTGATACAAGATGGTAAATCCGTTGCATTTAGACAAGTAGGGGACATCTGGTATTTACAATTGAATAAGCAACGTCAATCATCAAAAAAACAAGTCACCATTTATTACGCTGGTAAACCCATTGAGTCCTTACATGCCCCTTGGGATGGCGGAATGGTGTGGTCTAAAGATGCATTGGGTCGGCCCTGGATTTCAGTTGCCTGTCAATACAAAGGGGCAAGTCTTTGGTTCCCCTGTAAGAATCATTTATCTGATGAGCCAGAAAATGGAGCAACCATTTCTGTGATTGTTCCGGATAGTTTAATAGCAGTCAGTAATGGAAGATTGATACATCAGCAACAACTTGCTGCAGATAAAACCTTATTTCGTTGGCAGGTAAAAAGTCCGATCAATCACTATGGCATTTCTTTTTATATTGGTAAGTATGTTCATTTATCTGGAAAGCATAATGGTAAAAATGGTCTGTTGAGTACCGATTTTTGGGTGCTGGATTACAATCGCCAAAAAGCAATTGAACATTTGATGCCCCAGATCGATAGTACGCTTGTTGCTCTAGAAAATTGCTTTGGTCCATATCCTTTTTATAATGATGGATTTAAAATGGTAGATGCACCTTATATAGGTATGGAGCATCAAAGTGCAATTGCCTATGGAAGCTCTTACCGAAAGGGTACGAATGTAAAAGGGGGGGATATTTCAAATACCGGTTGGGGTAAAAAGACAGACCGTATCCTTGTTCATGAAACTGCTCATGAATGGTTTGGGAATAGCATTACTGCCAGTGATATTGCCGATAGATGGATACAAGAAGGTTTTGTTGGACTTGCAGAAGAATTAGTGATTGCACACTATTGGGGAGAAGATGCAGGTAATGCTTTCATGCAAGGTAGATTCAGAACCATTGAGAATGATAAACCTGTAATTGGTAAATATGGAATAAATGAAGACGGTAGTCAGGATAATTATGTAAAAGGGTGGGCGGTGATGCATATGATCAAAACTATGCTGTCCAATAACAATCGTTTTATTCAACTATTGCGAAAATTGAATAGAGAGTTTTTTCATCATGTGGTTACTTCCAGGGAGGTGGAAGCTTTTTTTATTCGGGAAACTAAACTGCAGCTAAAGCCTTTTTTTGACCAATACCTTAGATCAGCGCAGGTACCTATTCTTCAATATGTAATTAAAGACAATCAAATAAAATACAGATTTGTGAACTGCAATAGTGGGTTTACTATGCCCCTTAAAACCAATATAACTGGAAAGGAATGGATTTATCCAACTGCTTCATGGAAAACAGTTCCAATAAAAGGACTAATCCAAGGAAATTCATTTCAAGTAGACACTAATTTTTATATACAAACCGAACAGACCAATTAAAATTTACTAGTTATACTAATATTTAAATCTTTCGGCAGTTGTTCTTTCAAGTTCTTCTCTGTGGTCAGGGTGTGCAATGCTGATTAATGCTTTAGCTCTTTGTGCCATGTTCATCCCGAATAAGTTTACAGCACCGTATTCTGTTACAACCCAGTGAATATGACCTCTTGTAGTTACCACACCTGCGCCTTGCTTTAAATAAGGAACGATTCTGGAAATTCCTTTATTGGTAACGGATGGTAAAGCGATGATTGGCTTTCCACCCTCCGATAAAGCGGCTCCTCTAATAAAGTCCATCTGCCCCCCAATGCCTGAATACTGATACATGCCAATTGAATCGGAACATACTTGTCCTGTTAAGTCTACTTCAATAGCACTGTTGATAGCAGTTACTTTTTTGTTAAGGCTTAAAACCCTTGGGTCATTTACATAATCAATGTCTAGTGCCTTGATGATTGGATTGTCGTCTGCAAAATCATATAATGCCTTGGTGCCTAGTAAAAAGGAGGTAACACAATATCCTTTTACTATTTTTTTTCTGCTATTGTTAATGGTTCCATTTTGTATTAGCGGAATTGCTCCGTCAGAGAACATTTCTGTATGCAGACCAAGGTTTTTGTGATTGGTTAAATTTTTTAACACTGCATCGGGTATACTGCCAATACCCAATTGTAAAGTAGCTTCGTCTTCTACTAATTCAGCCACAATCTTCCCGATTTTCTCATGTACTTCTGTTAAACCTTTTGCATAGCTAACTTCGGGTAGCGGATCATCTGCCCATATAGCAAAATCAATTTTTGAAAAGGCGATAAACCCATCTCCATGCACCCTGGGCATATTGGGATTTACTTGTGCAATGATCTTTTTAGCTGAACGTAAGGCAGATTTTACAATATCCACCGAAGTTCCTAAAGAACAATAACCGTGTTTATCTGGTGGTGATACCGTTACAATGGCCACATCCACTTCTAATATGTTCCTGTTAAATAGCAAGGGTATTTCGCTTAGAAATACGGGCGTATAATCACCCATCCCCATGTTAATGGCTTTGCGATTGCTTTCGGACACAAACAGCGAATTCATGAAAAAATGTCCCTTCAAAGAAGGCTCATTCAGGTCTACACCTTGTTGTGTTATACTGATTAATTCTACTTCTGAGAGCCGGTCTTTCTGTGCAATCAACTCATTGATTAACCTGATTGGGGTTGCTGCGCTTCCATGTAAAAAAACTTTTTGATGGGATTGGATTTTCTGGATAGCTTCTGAAGCAGAAATATACATATGGCTGTTTTGTGATTTGATTGCGATTGACAAAATTAATTAATTCCTCTAGGCTCAATTACCACGAAAACATGATAAAACTCTTATTTTGATTTTATATTATTGACAATTTTATTTATTAATTTGTAGTTTCATTATTCAATTGCTTGTGTGCTGTCAAATGTAGAAATTAATAATTTACTTGAAGCTATCTCTACCAGAGATTGTGAAAAGTCTTACAAGGCGCTATTCGTTTCACTACACGAAAGCCTTTACAGCTTTGCTTTTACATTTCTTAAATCATCTGAAGATTCGGAAGAAGTGGTTTCTGATCTTTTTATTAATTTATGGATGAAAAGGAAGAATTTAAAGCGTTTGGATAACCCCAAGCTTTATCTGCTAATTGGAACAAAAAACTTTGCTTTAAACCGTTTAAAACTCAATAAGCGTAAAGCATCACTTCAGTTAGATGATTTTTCGATGCACCTTGAGAGCGTCTTTTTTAATCCAGAGGAATTGGCCATCTCTGCTGAACTGACCCAAAAAATAATGGACGCAGTGAATGCCTTACCTCCCAAATGCAAAATCATCTTTAAGTTGATTAAAGAAGAAAGTTTGAAATACCATGAAGTTTCCGAACTCCTGGATCTGTCTGTTAAAACAGTGGAGTCGCAAATGGCGATTGCTCTTAGAAGAATTCGTCAATGTTTAGAGTTTAAACATGAATTCCCTGAAATCCATTCTATTTTAGCCAAAAAATAATTTTTTATCCCTTTTAGGGGTATTTCTGCTTTTGGCTTGTCCTTATCCTGACCATTTACTTGCCATGAAAGAAGAACGATTTTGGATTCTGCTTACGAAAAAAATTTTCGGCGAAGCTTCTGAGGAGGAATTGAAGCAATTGCAGGCTTATATAAGTTCAAATCAGGATTTTCTGGCTTCTCATGACAGATTAAGCGATTTTTTTGCATCTAATACACCTAAAACTTCTAGCTCCAATAAGCAAAATCAGGAAGACCATTACCTCAATCATGTGAACAGACTTAAAGCACAGGTTCAGGATTTTGATATGGTAGATGATGAGATTGCCAACGATTTTATTCATATTGATACTAAGCAACCCAAAATTGCCAGGTGGATCAAGGTAGCCTTTTCAATTGCTGCAGTAGGTATTGGTGCATTCTTTCTTTTCAATACTCTTTTCAGCAAATCAGAGCTTCCTACCCTTGCTAAAAGCAAGCCTCAGAATGAAGTGATTGTTAGTAAGGGGTCTAAATCAAAAATTGTATTACCTGATGGAACGCAGGTTTGGATTAATTCAGGAAGCAAGTTAACTTATGACGAAAATTTAAACGGGAAATACAGAGAGGTCATGCTGGATGGTGAGGCTTACTTTGACGTAGTTCATAATCCCTCAAGACCCTTTATTGTACATACTTCAGATATTGATATTCATGTATTGGGAACTGTATTTAATGTCAAAGCTTATTCAGTGGATGAAACCATTGAAGCCACGCTGATTCAGGGCTCCATTGAAGTGGTCAACAGAAATCAAAAAGATGCACCTAAGTTAATGTTGAAGCCTCATGAAAAAATTATTTTCAATAAGGAGAGCACTGTTAATGCGAAGAAAGAGGTGATAGCGGGAGCAGAAATAAAAGAAATTCGGGAAGCTTCTTTTAATGTGCAGGTAGTTCCTATCTCTAAAGCTTTAGCTGATTCCAGTATACACGAAACATCATGGGTGTATAACAAAATACTTTTTGAGGAAGAAAAGGTAAAAGACATTGTAAAAAAACTTGAACGTTGGTATAATGTTCAAATTAATCTCGCCAACGAAGACATTGAAAATATTCGACTAAGCGGGTCATTTGTAGATGAAACAATTGATGAGGCTTTACGTGACCTTCAATTATTAATCCCTTTTAATTATGAAATCAAGAACAATATAATTACAATCACCAAAAAATAATAAAAACGGGAAATGTTGCAGCATTTCCCGCTAAAAGCACAGCAATCTTATGGATAAAATCCATAGGCGTTGCATTCTTTTATAACCAAAATCAAAATTATGCAAAAAAGTGTAGTTCTTGGCCACAAAAAGTGGCGCAGGACGCTTCTCAAAACCTTGCTCATTATGAAGCTTGCAATTGTAATTACCTTGGTATCAATTATGCAGGTAAGTGCAACTACCTCTCTAGGACAAAAAGTCAGTGTAAAAACAAACAAAACGGAGATCAAAAAGGTCTTAAAGCAAATTGAAAATGAAGGGAATTTTCGATTTTTGTATAATTCTGACTTAAAGGACCTTAAGAACAAAGTAAACTTTAACGCTATTAATTGGACCATTGGTCAGTCTCTTAACGATTTGTTTGCTGGAACCAACCTGACTTACAAACAACTAGGAGGAAATCTATTTGCTATTATTTCGACCAATGAAGTTGAAAATGACAAAATTGCTATTACCGGTAAGATTGTAGGAGATAATAAAGAAGCCTTATCAGGTGCTTCTATTTTAGAAAAAGGAACCAATAATGGAACCTTTGCAGACAACAATGGTAATTTTAAAATTACCGTTGATAAAAATGCTACCCTGGTTATCAATAGTATTGGATATGAATCAACTGAAGTGAAAGTTGCTGGCAAAGCAATTATTGATGTGCAACTGTCACTTGCTGTTAAGAAAATGGATGAAGTGGTTGTAATTGGTTATGGATCTGCCAGTAAAAGAGATTTAACTGGTTCTATTGTAAAAATTTCCGGAAAGGAAGTAGCTGATAAACCCAATACCAATCCTGTTGCTTCTTTGCAAGGTAAAGTAGCAGGTTTGTCTGTTGTAAATAATGGTACTCCCGGTGCAGCTCCGGATATCAGAATTAGAGGTACTATCAGTATTGGATCAGTTAGACCTTTATATGTTGTGGATGGTGTATTCAATGATAATATTGATTACATCAACCCGAATGATATCGAGTCAATTGAAATATTAAAAGATCCTTCTTCTCTTGCTATTTTCGGAGTAAGAGGCGCTGCAGGGGTTATTGCAATCACAACCAAAAGAGCGAAAGCAGGTCAGGTTGTGATTAATTTCAATTCTACTTATGGGTTTAAAAAACTGGTAAATAAAATTGCACTAGTTAGCGGTGAACAGTTTAAAACCCTCTACGAAGAAGAAAAAGTAAATATTGGAGTTACTTCTCCTTTCGATTACAGTAACTGGACTGCCAATACAGATTGGATTGATGCAGTAACACGCACAGGAACATTCAGTAATAGTAACCTGAGCATAGCTTCCAGTACTGAAAAGAACAAGTTCAATTTTGGAATTGGTTATACAGGTGACGAAGGATTAATCAAGCATGAAAAACTGGAAAGATTTCAACTTTCTTTTAATGATGAGGTTAAATTGAATAAAGCCATTAAGCTTGGAGTCAACTTTAATGCTACCAGACAGGTTAATCCTTATAATGCAACTTATATTCTGGATCAGGCAAGAAAAGTAATTCCATTGGTTAGTGATGGAACTATTGCTGTAAAAGCAAAGAATCCTTACGGGTTAGATAGTACTGTTCAGAATTTGTATTACGAATTACCTTCTATTCAGAACTCAGGTGTTGTGAATCCTTTAATTCAACTTGAAAATGAATGGAACAAAACCAAAAGTATTGAATATAGAACAGTGGGTAGTGTTTTTGGAGAAGTGAACTTCTTGAGAGATTTTACTTTCAAAGCAAGTTTTTATGCTGATATCAGTAATGTAAATACTCGGCAGTATACACCTATGTACAATGCATACGACGCTGCAATTAAGAGACCATTTTTGTATAGCCGCACTACAACTATTTCTGAATCGGATCAGTCTTATAAGAAATTCCAGCAAGACTTTATTCTTAATTACAGAAGGAGTTTCGGAGATCATAGTTTAACTGCAATGGCTGGATGGACTACTTATTACTATGGTAATTTCAATAGGTCAGCGGCTGCCAGACAAAGTGCTACTGGTGCTGCAATACCGGATGATAATCGTTTTTGGTTCATTAATAATGGATTTACTGATCCAACTACCAAGATTTCCAATTCTGACCAGAGAGAAAGAACAACTGCTTCTGCTTTGTTAAGAGTGTTGTATAATTATCAGGGTAAATATTACCTGAATGCTTCAATCAGAAGAGACGGTTCTTCTCAGATTTCACCAAACAACCGCTGGCAGAATTTCTGGGCTATTGGGGGTGCATGGGAAATTAGCAGAGAAAATTTCTTCAAGAATCAGAATGTTTTTGACTATGTAAAATTAAAGGCATCAATCGGGGTTTTGGGTAACCAGAATACCTATGGGTATGATTATCCTTTCTATCCAGGTTTAGTTGCAGGTAATGCTGCAGTTTTTGGCAACCTTGTTTACAACGCCTTCTCACAATCCTATTTGCCTAATCCAAATTTGAAATGGGAAACTGTACACGCAAAAGAAGTTGGTGTAGAATTCAATGCCTTAAAGAATAAGTTACACGTTGAAATTAATTACTTCAATAAACTTACAAAAGATCTAATGACATTTATTCCTGGTAGTCAGGGTGTGTCTAATGGATTGGATAATATTGGTAGTATCAGAAACAGCGGTATTGAATTGTCTGCAAGCTATACTAAGGATATCAACAAAGACCTTTCTATCACTGTAAATGGTAATTTCACCACTTATAAAAATAAGGTTGAATCACTTGCTACCAAGGAGTTCTCTATTGTAAATGGCGTAAACAGAACAACAGTAGGATTGCCAATTGGTTATTTTTATGGTTATATAGTAGAAGGCATTTATCAATCTTATGCTGATAAGCTGGCTTCTCCGGTTAATACTGAGTTCTCTTATGGTCCTGGCGACTTAAAATACAAGGATATTAACGGTGATGGTAAAATAAATACAGCTGACAGAACCATGATTGGTAACCCAACTCCAGACTTTGCCTATGGAGGTAGCATTTCTGTAAAGTATACGAATCTGGATTTCGGAATTGATTTGGGAGGTGTTTATGGTAATGAAATTTTCAGAAACTGGGGTGGTACAGAATCACCTTTCCAGCGAGTGAATTATGCTGCGTTTAAAATGAACAGATGGCATGGTGAGGGTACTTCCAACTGGGATCCTATTTTGGCTCAGGACCACAGAGTTAATTATGAAGCATCTACTTACAATATTGAAGATGGTAGCTATTTCAGAATCAGAAATATCCAGCTTGGATACAACGTAGCTTCTTCATTCTTAAACAGAGCTAAAATAAAATCATTAAGAGCATTTGTGAATGTTCAAAACTTTAATACCTGGAAAAGAAATTCTGGTTATACACCTGAATTTGGTGGAAGCGCCATATCATTTGGCGTAGACAATGCCGGCGGCGCAATTCCGTTGACTACCACTTTTGGAATTAATGTAACATTCTAAGTCTTTTAAATTATTATAATTTATGAAAAAGCATATTAAAATATTATTCTCCCTGCTAACTATATCATCAATGTTATTGGTGCTTGCAGGTTGTAGTAAATTTCTTGATCGTAAACCTCTAACTGCAACCCTTGATGATTTGAATCAAGGTGGTTTGGAAGGACAGGTTTATGGATTGTACAGTAACTTACGTAACAGTGCAGGTTTTACCACCATTCCATGGTTGGCTATGCACGATTTCAGATCGGACGATTCTGAAAAAGGATCGGATCCTTCTGATGGAGCTGAATGGGTTGCTCCTTTTGACAGATACCAGTATGTAAAAGATCTTTGGGCTACCAATACCTACTGGGATGATCATTATGCATTGATTAATCTGGCAAATACCGCCATTCAAACTGCTGATTCGCTCAAATTGACTGATCCAGCCTCTGCTAATAATATTGCAGAAGCAAGATTTTTCAGAGCGTTCGCTTATTTTGATTTGGTGAGAAGTTTCGGAGACGTTCCTAAAATTGATTTCCGCGTTTATACTGCTTCTCAGGCCAATATTGCTAAATCACCGGCTTCTGCTATTTATGCACTAATAGATGCTGACCTTACTTATGCAGCTGCTAATCTACCAACTGTTTGGGGTAATCAATATCCGGGCAGACTTACCAGTGGTGCGGCAAAAACGCTACATGCAAAAGCACATTTGTTTAGAGGAAACTGGGCTCAGGCATTGAGTTTGTCTCAACAGGTTATTTCTTCTGGCGTTTATTCTTTATATAATAGTTACTATGGTATTTTTAAAGATGCCGGAGAAAATAGCAGTGAGTCTATATTTGAAATTCAGGCATACGTTAGTCCAAATGGTTCTATTAATAATGGATGTCAGTATGCTACTACACAGGGTGTTCGTGGTTCCAATGCAAGCGGATGGAACTTAGGATGGGGATGGAATACGCCTACCGATAATTTAGTAGGTGCTTATGAAGCTGGAGATGTTAGAAAAGGATCTACCATTTTATTCTCTGGTCAGTCTGATGATCCATCAACGGGTGGTTATGGAAGAGTACTTCCCGGCTCCACTTTTGATGTGCCTGCTGGTCCTTTACCAAGAAAATACTGGAATAAAAAGATTTATGCAGATCCTGCCTACAGAGCATCTACTGGTCAATCCGATAATCCTAGCTGGATTAATAAGAGGGTATTTCGTTATGCGGATGTATTGCTTATGGCAGCAGAATGTATGAATGAAATGGGTAGTGGTGCACAATCTGCTCCTCTGGTGAATGCAGTTAGAAACAGAGCAGGTTTGGCGAATATCAGTTTTACCACACAATTGGCAATGCGTAATATTATTAAACAAGAGAGAAGAGTAGAGTTTGGTGTTGAAGGTGAAAGATTTTTTGATCTTGTAAGATGGGGTGATGCACTTACTGTTCTTGGACCTTTGGGCTATACCAACAAATGTAGGTTCTACCCAATTCCTCAGCCTGCAATAGATAAATCAGGTGGTTTGCTGGTACAAAATCCAGAATGGTAATTGTATTTTTTAATGTTCACTCACAAAAAAAATGTAATGAAAAATAATTTAAAAATATTTATCGCCGCTGCTATCGCATTGAACACAATTGTTTTAACAGGTTGTCAAAAAATGGATCGCCCGGCATTAGGAAACTATGTTAAAGATGCCAATCCCCCCGGTGGCCCATTAAAGTTTTATACTGCATTTGACGGAAGTACTTCCAATCCACTGATGAATGCCGTGGATAGTATCAGAGCTACATTTGCTTCAGCTAATCCTTTGGCTTCTATTTCTGGTATTTCAGGAAAGGCAGTTCAAGGTGCTGATGGGAAAGCACTATTGTATCCATCTGCCAATGATTTTAAATCAACAAGCAGCTTCAGTATTGCTTTATGGCTAAAAAATGCTGCCCAGGCTGGACGTACTGAGTTTCTGTTTTCTTTGGTAGATGATACATATGGCTGGCATCACAGTGCGGCATTTGTTTTAGTAGAAAATCAGACAGCTACAAAGGCAACTATGAAATTTGGTTTAATGGATCAGTGGCTGGAAGGTGATTTTGTAAAACCAATGTTCGATGGTAACTGGCATCATATTGTATATGCTTATGACCATACTACCTCAAAAATGAATTATTATTTTGATGGAGCATTGGTAACCGGACTTACTCCAACACAAACTGATGCAAAGAAATCAGGTAATCCACGAGGAGCTGTAAACTTTTCTCAGGCAACCAATTTGGTAATTGGTGGATGGAACAAGCATGCAAATATTACTGGACCAACTGATGGATGGATTAGTTCGTTCACAGGAGCTATAGATCAATTTAGATTGTATGGCAAAGCATTGACTGCAACTGAAGTTGCTTCATTGTATTCAGCTAAACAATAGGTACTGGCAGTTTAATGATAAAGTAAAGGGCTGGTCATTTTTGAATCAGTCCTTTACTGTTTAACATAGAGATAGTATGAGAATAGGTAAATTTAGTTTAACATCTGCCTTCTCGGTAGTGATTAGTATGTTAATCATATTGCTTTCCTGTAAAAATGGTAAACAAAAGTTTACTCTGGTTTCTTCTTCTGTTTCCAATATTGATTTTATAAATGAAATAAAAGAAAGAGATGGGCTAAGCATCCTATATTATCTCTATTTCTATAATGGCGGAGGCGTAGCTACGGGAGATATTAATAATGATGGATTAATTGATATTTATTTTACAGCTAATAGTAAAGGCAGCAATAAATTATACCTGAACAAGGGAAATTTTGTGTTTGAAGACATTACGAAACAGGCTGGAGTGGCTGGAATTTCTGATTGGTGTTCTGGTGTTACGATGGCTGATGTGAATGCCGATGGATTGTTGGATATCTATGTTTCAACAGTGAGCAATAAATATGGTCTTAAAGGACATAATGAGTTATACATTAATAAAGGAAAGAATGTATTTGTAGAACAGTCGGAAAAGTACAATTTAAACACAGCTTGTTTTAGTACCCAATCTGTTTTCTTTGATTATGATCGTGACGGTGATTTGGATTGTTTTATTCTTAATCAATCTCATAAGCCACATTCCAACGTAATTAATGTTGTTAATAGAAATGTATATGACTCTTTATCCGGAGATAGACTGTATAGAAACGATTTGAATGTGACCGGAAAGTTTACAGATGTTTCTGCTAATGCAGGTATATTTCAGAGTAATCTGGGTTATGGTCTGGGTGTCGCTATTGCAGATCTTAATAATGATGGATGGGATGATATTTATGTTGGAAATGACTTTCATGAGAACGACTATTATTATGTTAACAATCAAAATGGCACATTTTCTGAAATGGGGTCTAATCATTTCAGACACTACAGCAGGTTCAGTATGGGGAATGATGTTGCTGATTATAATAATGATGGTCAATTGGATTTGATAACAGTAGATATGTTGCCAAAGGATGAAAAAATTCTCAAGACATATGGTAGTGATGAAAATATGGACATCTACAATTTTAAAATTGATAGAAATGGCTATCAAAAGCAGTTTTCAAAAAATGTTTTGCAAACCAACAATGGCAATGGGATTTCATTTACCGACAATAGCATTTTGAGTGGAATGTCAGCAACTGACTGGAGCTGGGCTCCTCTTTTTGCAGATTTTGATAATGATGGTAAGAAGGATTTGTTTATTTCAAGTGGAATTGTAAAAAGACCAGTAGACCTGGATTATGTTCAATTTGTGAGTGATATGAAGTCTAACAAGGGACTTGATATTACTGATAAATTTGATCAGGAAGTTATTGATAAAATGCCTGACGGGGCAAGTCATCCCTTTCTTTTTAAGGGAGATGGTAAAATGGAATTTACAGACGTTAGTGAAGATTGGGGAACAGCCAAATTGAAAGGATACTTTACCGGGTCGTCCTACGCTGATTTAAATAATGATGGATTACTTGATCTTGTGATTAATCCAATAAATGCGCCGGCTGTTATTTTGAAGAATAATCATACCAATACCAATCATCTTGCCTTTTCATTTAAAGGAAACAATTCAAATACTTTTGGAATTGGGGCAAAAGTATATCTGTTTCAGGGTGCTGAATTGCAGTATCAGCAACTAATGTTGACAAGGGGATTTCAATCTTCTAGTACACCCTTTTTACACTTTGGTTTAGCCGATGGAAAACTGCCAGACAGTATTCTGGTGATTTGGCCCAATCAGCAATATCAAGTGATTAAATCTAATATCAAAGCTGGTTTGATAAAAGTGGATCAGACCAACGCCAAAGGGAATTTTGTGGACAATAAATTCTTTAAGAAACGACCTAATGATTTAACCAATATTACCAATCAGGTAAACCTGAACTGGCAACATAAAGAGAATGATTTTATTGACCAGAACAGGCAATATTTAATACCTCATAAACAATCTACCAGAGGACCTAAGTTGGCCGTTGCCGATATTAATAAGGATGGGCTGGAAGATTTTTTTGTTTGTGGAGCTTCAGAGCAACCCAACGTAATAATGATTCAAAAAAAAGATGGGAGCTTCTCACAACTGATATTGCCGAATGCGGGAATGTCTTTGCATGCTGAAAAAGTAGATGCAGATTTCTTTGATGCCAATAAAGATGGGTACCCCGACTTATATATTGTAAGTGGTGGGAATCAGTACGATGATGGTAACCCTGCATTGCTCGACCACTTTTATTTAAATGATAAAAAGGGGGGATTTATGGTGGCTGACAGTCTTATTCCTTCCTTGGCTTATAATAAGTCTTCTCTTACTCATGCAGATTATGATAAAGATGGGGACATTGATCTTTTTGTTACTGGTTTGGCCAATGCCAAAATGTTTGGTATACCACAGTCTTCCTATTTATTGTTGAATGACGGAAATGGAAAGTTTTCGTTAGCGGATAAAAATACAATTGATGCAACGTCTTTGGGCATTGCAACCAGTTCTGCTACAATCGATTTTAATAAAGACGGATGGCAAGATATTGTAGTAGCAGGGGAGTGGATGAATATTACATTGTTTGAAAATGCCAAAGGAAAATTTGTAAAGAAGCCAATTGCAGGAACTAGCGGACTGTGGCAAACTGTATTTCCCGCTGATATTAACGGAGACGGGTATATAGATTTTTTTGCAGGAAACTGGGGCGAAAACAGTAAGCTTACTGTTTCAAAAAATAATCCGCTAAAGTTATACATCAAAGATTTTGATTCTAATGGATCTGTTGAGCAAATATTATGCTATACGAGAGAAGGGAAGGAATACACTTTTTTGGCAAAAGATGAGCTGGAAAGAGCGCTACCTGTTTTAAAGAAAGCTTATTTAAAATACAGTGAGGTTGCAGGGAAAACAGTTCAATATATGTTCTATGATTTGTTCAAGGAATATCAGGAGTTAAAAGCGGAAACACTGAGTACTTCCTATTTTATTAACGATACAAAGGGAGGGTTTAATCAACATTCCCTACCAAAACAATTACAGCTTGCTCCTGTTTTTTCATTTATCTCTTTATCAAATAGGAAGCTGCCATTGTATTTAGCATGTGGGAATTTTTATGGTGTTGTACCTTACGAAGGACAATATGATGGGTTGTATCCTACAGCTTTTTCCATAGATGAGCAATTGGTTTCTGTTTCTAAAGAAAATTCTTTCAATGAATTGGTCGGTGAATTTCGGGATGCCAAATGGATTATGGGTAAAGATGGCAAGAAAATATTGGTGATATCCAGGAATAACAATTCGTTATTATTCTTTCAATAAATTTAATTACTGTGAACTTGAATTTTTTTTTGATGAAGCAAATATCTTTTTTGGGAATAGCCATATTCTCTGTTTTCTGTGCAAAGAAACAGGAAGTGAATATTGCTCCCCCAGTGGTTTCAGACCCTGTTAGTTACTGGGTTACAAATGCTGATCAGTCAGCACTTTTAAAGAAGCAGACAACAGGGTTGTTTACCGGTAATGTAAATAATACATATCCTGTCATTGACATTGATAGTTCTCAACGCTTTCAGGAGATTGACGGCTTTGGATATACTTTAACCGGAGGAAGCGCCTACCTGATTAACCAAATGGATGCAGGAGCCAGATTAAATTTATTGAAAGAATTGTTTGGCAACTCCGAAGATGCTATTGGTATTTCTTATCTAAGGATTAGTATCGGAGCTTCTGATCTTAGTCGGACTGTGTTCAGTTATAATGATCTTCCATCTGGTGAAACTGACACTATGTTGAATAAATTTTCACTTTCTTTGGACACAGTAGACCTTATACCAGTAATTAAACAAATTCAGGCGATTAATCCGTATATAAAGTTCATGGGGTCTCCCTGGAGTCCACCTGTTTGGATGAAAAGTAATCAAAGCAGTATTGGTGGTTTTTTATTGCCTAAATATTATAGTGTTTATGCCAACTATTTTGTTAAATATCTGCAGGTAATGAAACAAAGAGGTATTGAGGTTGATGCCATTACTATTCAGAATGAACCTCAGCATGGCGGTAATAATCCCAGCCTCTTAATGTCTGCTTCTGAGCAGGCAGATTTTATCAAGAATCATATAGGGCCAGCTTTCAAGAAGAATAAGATAACTACAAAAATTATTATCTGGGATCATAATTGTGATAATCCAAACTATCCTATTTCAATATTGAATGATACTGAAGCCAAACCGTATATAGATGGATCTGCCTTTCATTTGTATAGCGGTGATATCAGTGCTTTATCAGTAGTTAAAGCTGCTCATCCAGATAAGGCAATTTATTTTACAGAACAGTGGACTGGTAAAAACGGTCAGTTTGGTGGTGATCTGATGTGGCATATTAAAAATGTTATCATTGGTTCTGTCCGCAATCATAGTAAAGTTGCATTGGAATGGAATCTGGCTAATAATCCTGACTTGTCTATGCATACCCCGGGTGGCTGCACAGAATGTAAGGGTGCATTGACCATTTTTGGTTCTACTGTTACCAGAAATGTGAGTTATTATATAATTGCTCATGCTTCCAAATTTGTACCAGCAGGATCTGTAAGAATTGCATCCAGTTTTGCCGGAGAATTCTATTCGGCAGCTTTTATTACTCCTACCGGAAAAAAGGTAGTTATTGTACTAAACAGTGGATCTAAAACAACAAGTTTTAATATTCGGTATGCTCAAAAATGGCTGACTACACAATTAGACGCAGGTGCAGTAGCCACATTTGTAATTTAACTATCTGGAATAATGAGATTTTTCTTATTTAATATTATTGCTCTTTTTTGTAGTGTGGCTTTTTTTAAATCTTGTAAAAAAGCTGCAAGTAACCAATCAAACGAGGTGATTAATAATACACCATTTACATTAAATGGGAGTAGTATAAATGACGAGAATTTTTCAAAAGACCTTATCAGTTACAATATTAAAACAACCCCTAATATAGTATTAAGGTTCAATAAAAAAATAAACAGAACCAGTGTGGCAAATGCCATTGTATTACTGAAAAATGGTAATGAATCTGTAAAACTTAATTACACTTTTCTTCAAAATGATAGTGCAGTTTCCATTGTTGCTCAGGCATCGCTGGCTTATTTAACTAAGTATATTCTTTCTATTGATAATAGTTTGCAATCCGAAAGCAAGCAGTCGCTTTCTATACCAGTTTCAATGGGTTTTATCACCAACATAGATTCTACTGATAAATTTCCTGTTCTTACAGAAGCAGCTTTACTAGACACTGTTCAAAAAGCAACATTTAATTATTTCTGGAGTTTTGGTCATCCTAAATCAGGAATGGCAAGGGAAAGAAATACATCAGGTGATATTGTTACATCGGGGGGAACGGGTTTTGGTATTATGGCATTGTTAGTGGCTGTTGAGCGAAATTTCATTTCACGTTCAGAGGGTCTCGCAAGAATGAAGACCATTGTATCTTTTCTTCAAAATAAAGCAAAACGGTTTCATGGTGCTTTTCCTCATTGGTTAAATGGGATTACCGGAGATGTTGTTCCTTTTAGTATAAAAGATAATGGAGCGGACCTTGTAGAAACTTCTTTTCTAATAGCAGGACTCTTAAGCGCAAGAATGTATTTTTCAGGTTTAAATACAGAAGAATCCACTCTTCGAAACAATATTAATTTAATCTGGGATGCAGTAGACTGGAATTGGTTCCGCCAGAGCAATCAGCAAACTTTATATTGGCACTGGAGTCCGGATTATCAATGGGATTTGAATCTGAAAATATCAGGTTGGAATGAATGTCTGATAACTTATGTGCTTGCTGCCTCTTCCAATACCAATGCTATTCCACGTGAGACCTATCTGAATGGTTTTGCCAGAAATGGTGCAATGAAGAACAATTCGGTTTATTTTAATTACAAATTGCCACTTGGTCCAGAGCTGGGAGGTCCTTTGTTTTTATCTCACTACAGTTTTCTTGGGATTGATCCCCGTGGACTTTCTGACCCCTTTGCTGATTATCAGGAACAAGTGGTGAACCATAGTTTAATCAATTATAATTATTGTATTAACAATCCCAAAAAGTATTGGGGTTATAGCCAAAACTGCTGGGGATTAAGTGCTTCGGATATACCCAATGGTTATTCCGCGAGTTCTCCTACGAATGATCTGGGTGTAATAGCACCTACAGCCGCTTTGTCAGCATTCCCGTTTACACCTAAGGAAAGTATGCAGGCCTTGCAATTTTTTTACTACAAGCTAGGCGATAAATTGTGGACAGAATACGGTTTCGTTGATGCTTTTAAATTACAGGATTTGTGGTTTTCTACTTCTACCTTAGCTATTGATCAGGGCCCTTCTATTATTATGATTGAGAATTATCGATCAGGATTAATCTGGAAACTATTTACGGCTTGTCCGGAAATTAAAGGCGGTTTGAAAAAATTAGGCTTTACTGCCCCTTATCTATAATAAATGAAATTGAATAATAGTGAGAAATCTTATTGCGATCTTATTTTTTTCCATTGCCTGCTTTTCAGGTAAGAATGTATTGGCTCAGCAAAAGACTTATTGCAATCCAATTAATATTGATTACGGCTTTACGCCTATCCCCAATTTTTCTGAGTGGGGAAGACATCGGGCAACCGCTGATCCTGTGATAGTAAATTATAAAAATGATTATTATTTATTCAGTACCAATCAGTGGGGTTACTGGTGGAGTAATGATATGCTGAACTGGAATTTTGTTTCCAGAAAGTTCTTGAGGCCATGGAATGAAGGGTATGATGAGTTATGCGCACCTGCTGTAGGAATAGTTGGCGATACTTTGCTTGTATTTGGCTCAACCTATACCAGTAAATTTACTTTGTGGATGAGTACAAATCCTAAGTTGAATGACTGGAAACCCCTGGTAGATTCCTTTGAAATTGGCGGATGGGACCCTGCATTTTTTACCGATGATGACGGACGATTCTTTATGTATAATGGTAGTAGTAATGTGTATCCATTATATGGGATAGAACTGAACAGGAAAACCTTTCAACCTATTGGAACCAGAAAAGAAATTCATTCTTTAAAATCATGGCGATATGGATGGCAAAGATTTGGGGAACATATGGATAATACATTCCTAGATCCTTTTATGGAAGGTGCATGGATAACTAAATATAAGAACAAGTATTATTTACAATATGGAGCACCTGGTACAGAATTCAGCGGATATGCAGATGGAGTAGCAGTATCAGAAAGCCCGCTTGGATATTTTGTAGAACAGTCAGATCCATTGAGTATGAAGCTAGGTGGTTTTGCAAGAGGTGCAGGACATGGAGCAACATTTACAGATAATTTCAACAGATTCTGGCATGTTAGTACCATCATGTTGTCAGTTAAGAATAATTTTGAACGAAGAATTGGAATATGGCCTGCTGGTTTTGATGCGCAGGATATGATGTGGACCAATACTGCATTTGGCGATTATCCGCATTATTTGCCTGCCTTTAGGAAAACAGAAATACACCCTCGCGAATTAAATCCTGCTTTTACTGGATGGATGTTGCTGAATTATCAAAAACCAGTAATGGCTTCCTCTTCATTAGGTGGACATGCACCCAATCTGGCAGTAGATGAGCAAATGAAAACTTATTGGAGTGCATCAACCGGTAATAGTGGCGAGTGGTTTCAGTCCGATTTGGGTTCTATATCTACCGTTCATGCTATTCAAATTAATTATGCTGATCAGGATGCTGATATATTAGGTAAGAAAACCAATTTATTTCATCAGTATAAACTTTATTCTTCAATGGATGGTAAAAAGTGGACACTGCTGAAAGATAAAAGCAATAACCAAAAAGATGTTCCTCACGATTACATTGAACTGGAAAATCCAATTTCTACCAGATTCATAAAGATTGAAAATGTACATATGGCTAGTGGTAAGTTTGCCTTAAGCGGGTTAAGGGTTTTTGGAAATGGAAATGGTCAGCTTCCAGATTCCGTAAAACAGTTTATGGTTTTGCGAACTGAGAAGGATAAGCGAAGTGCTTGGATAAAATGGTCCCCCGTTGATAATGCATATGCTTACAATGTTTATTATGGCACCCATCCCGATCAATTGTATAATTGTATAATGGTTCATGATGCCAATGAGTATTGGTTTAAGGGGATGGATCTTAAAAAAACCTATTATTATACAATTGAATCAATCAACGAAAATGGAGTTTCACTTAAATCTAAAATTTTAAAAGTAGACTAATGAAAAGTTTAATTAAGCGCCTAGTTTTAGCTTTTGCATTTTTATTTGTTAATACTTTGAATGCACAGCATTCAAAGATGGATATATTTATTAATCAGTTAATGGCAAAAATGACATTGGAAGAAAAGCTGGGACAACTCAACTTGCCAAGTTCCGGTGATATCGTTACTGGATCAGCTGAAAGCTCTGATATTGCGAAAAAAATTGTAGCAGGGAAAGTAGGTGGGCTGTTTAATATTAAATCTGTTGCCAAGATTAAAGAAGTGCAAAAACTGGCTGTAGAAAAAAGCAGACTCAAAATTCCTTTAATGTTTGGAATGGATGTTATTCATGGCTATGAAACCTTATTTCCCATTCCTTTGGGAATGAGTGCCACCTGGGATTTGCATCTCATTGAAAGATCAGCCAGAATTGCAGCCAATGAAGCAACTGCAGATGGTATCAATTGGACTTTTTCTCCGATGGTTGATGTTTCCAGAGATCCCAGATGGGGTAGAATTTCTGAGGGTAATGGAGAAGATGCTTTTTTGGGAGCGCAAATTGCAAAAGCAATGGTTAAAGGATACCAGGGAGATGATTTGTCTAAAAATAATACATTGCTTTCCTGTGTAAAACACTATGCATTGTATGGTGCTTCAGAAGCGGGTCGGGATTACGGAACAACCGATATGAGCAGGGTTAGAATGTTCAACGAGTATATGCTACCCTATAAAGCTGCTGTTGATGCAGGTGTAGGATCAGTAATGGCTTCCTTCAATGAAATTGACGGATTGCCTGCACATGGCAACAAATGGTTATTAACCGATGTTTTGAAAAAACAATGGGGTTTTAAAGGATTGTTGGTTTCGGATTATACAGGGGTGAACGAAATGATTGCACATGGAGTAGGAGATCTTAAAGCGGTTTCAGCCTTGTCTATGAATGCCGGATTAGACATGGATATGGTTGGAGAAGGATTTTTAACCACTTTGGGTGAGTCTTTGAAAGATAAAAAAGTGTCAATTGTCAGAATCAATGAAGCATGCAGAAAAGTATTAGAAGCAAAATACAAACTGGGTTTATTTGATGATCCATTTAAGTACCTAAATGAAAACCGTGCAAAGACAGAAATATTTTCTGAAACCAATAGAAAGGAAGCCAGATCTATTGCAGCTCAGAGTTTTGTTTTATTGAAAAATGCCAATAAAACGCTTCCATTAAAAAAGTCAGGATCAATTGCATTGATTGGACCTTTAGCCGACAATAAAGAAAATATGGGAGGTACTTGGAGTGTTGCCGCAAATCTGAGTAAAGCCACATCATTGTTGCAGGCATTTAGAGAGACCATTGGAGACAAGGTTGCCATTCATTATGCTAAGGGATCTAATTTACATGAAGATGCTATATTTGAAGAACGGGCAGGTATGTTCGGGAAATCATTGAAGCGTGACAATAGAACTGATGAGCAATTAGTAAAAGAAGCCTTGGAAGCTGCTGCAAAATCAGACGTTATAGTTTTAGCTGGGGGGGAAAGTGCTGAAATGACTGGTGAAGCCAGTAGTCGCGCTCAAATTGACATACCTGCCGTACAAAAAAAATTAATAAAAGAACTTTTAAAAACCGGTAAACCGGTTGTATTGGTTTTATTCACAGGTAGACCATTAACCCTAAACTGGGAAAATGAAAATATTCCGGCAATCTTAAATGTTTGGTTCCCCGGTTCAGAAGGACCTTATGCAATTGCAGATGTGCTTTTTGGAGACGTTAATCCTTCAGGTAAACTTACGGCTACTTTCCCACAGCATGTAGGTCAGGTTCCATTGTTTTACAATCACAAGAATACCGGCAGGCCTTTGAGAGGGCCCTGGTTTCAAAAATTTCAGAGCAACTATTTAGATGTAAGTAATGAGCCCTTATATCCATTTGGATACGGACTTAGCTATACTAATTTCAGTTATGGAAATGTGGAATTAAGCACAACTAAGGCAAAGGGTAATCAGATTGTTACTGCCAGTGTAATGTTGACTAATACGGGCGCTTTTGAGGGGAAGGAAACTGTTCAGCTATATATCAGAGATTTGGTTGGTTCTAGCACGAGACCTGTGCTTGAATTAAAAGGTTTTCAGAAGGTTAGTTTAGCGCCTGGAGAATCTAAAAAAATAAGTTTCACCATTACTCCCGAGGATTTAAAGTTTTATAACTATGATCTAAAGTTTGATTGGGAGTCTGGCGACTTTGACATTTTTATTGGAACAGATGCTCAAACATTAAAATCTGCAAGATTAAACTGGAATAAGTAACTTGAAAACAAAATAGTAACCTAACTACAATTTATTCTAAATGAAATTCTTCTCAAGTTTTCTTTTTGCAGGGTTGATTACAACTGTTGTTAGTGCCCAGGTAAAGCCTGAATGGACAACCATATTCACTAAAATTAATACGGAAGTAAATCAGCATTCCAAAGCATATAGCAGTTTAAAAACGGCAACGGAAACCATTGGTCACCGTTTAACGGGATCTGCAAACGGAAAGAAGGCGGAGGAATTTGCCTATAATTTATTGAAGTCCTATGGCTTTAAAGACGTGAAATATCAACCCTTTGAAGTAGAAAGTTGGAGTAGGGGCAGTTTAACTGTCAAAATTGGTTCTGACAGAAATAATTTACAAACCGTTAAAGCTGTTTCTCTGGCACATGCTCCTGTTAAAGCCAATGTAAATATGGAATTGGTTGATATGGGAAATGGCCTTGAAGAAGACTATACCAGTAATCCCGGAAAAGCGAATGGGAAAATTGCTGTTGTATATCTTGGTATTTTACCAGGCTCTAAGCCCGGTTTAAAAAATTTACATAGATCTGAAAAAACAGCATTGTCAACCAAGTACGGGGCAAAGGGAATCATCATCATCAATACGGCCACTGGAGGTATTCTGTTGACCGGAACAGCTTCTGTAACTGGAAAATTGATACCCGATCCTGCGGTTTGTATTGGGAAGGAAGATGGGATGAAATTGAAAGAAGAAATGACGAAAGCAACCCATTATGCATCCATTGATATGACCAATCAGTCTGGTTTTATAAAAGCCAGAAATGTGATTGCTACCATTAAGGGAAAATCACAACCCAAAGAAAAAGTTATCATCGGAGGTCACCTCGACAGCTGGGATCTGGCAACCGGTGCTATTGATAATGGAATCGGTTCTTTTGCTGTATTGGATATGGCCAGAACTTTTCAAGCTTTACAATTGCAACCAGAAAGGACGGTAGAATTTGTTATGTTCATGGGTGAAGAAGAAGGATTATTGGGATCAAGAGCCTATGTTGATCAGGCGATGAAGAATAAAAGTATTAACCAGATCAGGTATATGCTGAACTATGATATGACCAATGATCCTAAGGGTTTTTCAACTACCATTATTGAAAGCAAAGAATTGTTTGAAGGCATTGGTTCAATTGCGCAAACTTTTGATACCAGTTATAAAAACTTATTCAATCATGGCGCTGGTTTGCATAGCGATCATCAGCCTTTTATGTTGCAGGGCATTCCAACGGGTGGGGGAGCTGGTGGCAGATTGCCTAATAATGCAGGTCCCTGTTACCATGCAGACTGTGATGATTTTAAACTAGTGGATGAGAAAGGATTAAAGAACACCGTTCGCTATGGCGCAATGCTACTATATGGTGTAGCTGATTCCAAAGAATTAAAAGCCAGAAGATTCACCAATTTGGAGGTTCGCGATTTCATGATCAAGAATAACCTGAAAGAGGCTTTACAAATTGCTGGAGAATGGCGTTGGGATTAAACTGATTTTTTTCTGGAATCTGCCCATTGCTGAATGAGAAGAGATAACTTGATAGAAAGGACAGCACAAAATATGCCTGCACCAACGTCCAAAGGAAAATGTTGTGCCAGATATACCCTGGAATACCCAGCTAATATAGCCATAATAATCCCGGGAATCCAGAAATAGCGGTAGGGGATTACCAGCGTTCCCAATAGGAATAAACTAAAGGCTGTTGTGGTATGGCCCGATGGGAAGCTATTATTGGTATGCACGGTTACACCCTCTACCCTATGAATCGGATTGGTTGCAGAAGCTTCAATGGCTGCAGTAGGTCTTGCCTCGTTCGGATAAATAATTTTTTTACCAGTTTGTACAAATAGCGTTGAAAACACAATGGCACTCAAAACCAGGGGTAACCAATTACGACGATAAAAAATAAAGTATAAGGCAACAGGTACCCAGAGTATTCCGTCTCCTGCATATGTAAATGCGGCAAAAAAATAATCTGCTATTTTACCTAGATTCCCGTTCAATAGCAGGAACAACTCTTGCTTGCCCCCCAGATAACTAAACAATAGTAACAAGCCACCCAAAACGATACTGAGTGAACTTGCTGTTTTGTATGCGTTGGTATTTAAGGTTATCAATAGCTTGGTTTTATGCAAAGATAGGGGCTGGAAATAAAAGGAACCCCGCCCCACAGAACGGGGTTCCACCCAAACACAAGTAGCTATTTTAAATTACGCCTGCTAGTTCCAGGCTTTTCTTTTTCAGGTTCACAACTTCAATATCATCTATAATACCTTCATGTGCTAGAATCAATGAAGTGTTGTTTTGTTTCCACCATTGCTGATTGATGAGTTTGCTGCAATGTAAAACACCAATCAGGTATTTTCTTTCAGCTTGAGCATGCCATTCTTCAATCCATTCAAATTCTTCTTTCGGAATATATTTAAGATCGTCAAAACTCACATATACTTTTAAGTAGTAATCATTGGTTAATTGATGAGGCTGATGATGGTAAAGTTTTTTGTATTCGTATCGATAGTTGTAACGTAGCGCAGCTATATCACTTAAAACAGCTGATGCAGTTGGAAAACTTCCTGCTCCTTTTCCATAAAAGAATTGTTTGTCTGCAAAACCTGATTCTATCACTACTCCGTTGTATTCATTTTTTACAAAAGAAAGCGGGTCTTGCAATGGAACAAATTGAGGTAGTACAAATGCAGCTACTTTCCCATTTTTTAATTTTTTGGCTTGTCCTATCAATTTGATATCTAGGTTTTTTTCTCTGGCTACAACGGCATCCGACCCTTGCACATTCTGAATACCCGTAAATAAAATTTCCGAAGGGCTACTTACTACACCGTATGCATGATTCAGTAAGATTGTCCATTTATTTAATGCATCGTATCCTTCCACATCTAGTTTTGGATTGCTTTCTGCAAAACCCAGTTGTTGTGCCAGTAATAGAGCAGAAGAAAAATCCAATTTTTCTTCGAACATCTTGGTTAAGATGAAATTGGTGGATCCGTTTACAATTGCTTTGATTGAGTGTAATAAGTCATTGTCATAGTACTCTTCCAGGTTTCTGATAACAGGTATAGATGCGCAGGCTGCTGCTTCATATAGAAATGGTAAACCTGTTTCCTTTTGTAAAGCCAGTATAGCAGGTAAGTTATCTGCTATCATTTTCTTGCTGGCACTTACTACTGATTTTCCATTTTTTAATGCAGTGGATACAATATCGAAGGCTGCTACTGAGTCATCAATTACTTCTACAATTACATTGATTTCAGGATCTTGCAGTAATATATTTTTATCTGTTGTAAATAATGAAGCTGGTGCATTTCTTTTCTTTTCAGTATTTTTAATACAGACTTTTTTGATACTTGCATTGAGCGAAGGAGTCTGCTGTAAAACTTTGTACAATCCTTCTCCTACTACGCCAAATCCAAATAATCCGATTGTTAACTGTTTGTGGGTTTCCATTTGCTACTTTCTTTTAAGGTTTGTTACTTACTAATTGATTTTTTTATTTAATGCTTGTCTTTATTATGTACAGACTTTTATCTAATATTCGTTGTTTACTAAATAAGCATTACTGCTTTCATTAATTTCAAGCGAATCTAAAACGCTTGCTAGGTCTACAATTAAATCTTCAGCTTCTTCCAATCCTATTGATAAGCGAATCAAACTGTCTTTTACACCTGCTGCTCTTCTTTTTTCTGCAGGGATGGACTTATGCGTCATATTCGCTGGATGAGAGATTAAACTTTTAATTCCTCCTAAGCTTTCTGCTAATTTGAATAGTTGCGTATTACTTGTGACAGCAATAGCTGCTTCATTGGTATCATTAACCAAAGTGAAGGAAATAATACCTCCTCCTGTTTTGCCCTGTTGAATAGCTAGTTCATGATTTGGGTGTGAGGGAAGCCCTGGGTAGTTTACATGGGCCACTGCAGGGTGTTGTGCAAGGTATTGAGCCAATTTCAATGCTGTTCTGCTATGGTGTTTCATGCGCAGATGCAGGGTTTCAATTCCTCTGATCACCAGCCAGCTATCAAAAGGAGCTAGTACGGCTCCGCAGGCATTCTGAAAAAACTTCAGTCTTGCTCCCACCGTTTCCTCTTTTGCTACCAAAATGCCAGCGATTAAATCGCTGTGACCTCCTAAATATTTAGTTGCGCTATGAATAACAATATCCGCGCCTAATAATAATGGTTGTTGCAATACAGGTGTTGCGAAAGTATTGTCTACGCAAAGTAGGCACCCATTGGCTTTGGCTATTTTTGCTATGCCTCCAATGTCTGAAATTTTTAAAGTAGGATTAGTGGGTGTTTCCAGCCAGATTAATTTTGTTTTAGCAGTGATTGCATCGGCTACTTTTTTCAGATCACTGGTATCTACAAAATTTACTGTAATACCATACTGTTCATACACTGCGGTGAATAAACGATAGGCGCCTCCATAAATATCATCTACAGCCAATATTTCATCCCCCGTTTTTAGTAGCTTAACTACGGCATCTATTGCAGCTAAGCCGCTTGCAAATGCCAGACCAGTTGATCCCCCTTCCAGTTCTGCTATCAATGATTCCAAAGCAGCTCTGGTAGGATTATTGGATCTGGAATAATCAAAGCCCTTGTTAACGCCGGGAGATTCCTGAACAAAAGTACTTGTCTGATAAATGGGTACCGAAATGGCTCCGGTAAGCGGATCTACCGGAATGGCATGAATGAGTTGGGTTGCACTGAGCATGTGACGATTTTTTTTAGTTAAAAAATATCGTTCTCTTTAATCTCTAGGTGGCTTTCCCTGGTATTTACACCAAAAAAAACCCACCTGATAAAATCAGATGGGCATGTATACAATTCCTTTCGGTAATAATAAAAGCTTGACTCTGACTTATCTTCCCCGTAAAGCATTGCTTTATCAGGATGGAATTGGCACCTTCATACTACTGAGTTAAAGTAATATGGGTTGCCAAGGCTTCACAGGGCCAAAACCCTCCGCCTTTCTTGATAAGATTATTAAAGAACTAATGCAAATGTACAGCGGAGAATTTAATCCACCAAATTAAAAGTCTATTAAATTGGTAGATTAGTTGCTTTTTGATGATTTCCCATTTCGTCACGCAATGTCCCTTTTTCGTTATTTCTGATTTTCTTTTTTCAGAATCCAAACTTTGATGCGGCAACCTTGTTTGTATCTTTATTAATATTATGGCAAAGAAATCAATTCCTTCTTCATCAATACCTGCAAACGATAACGACTTTATTCAGGTAATGGGTGCCCGTGAACACAATCTTAAAAATATTGACATAGCAATTCCCAAAAATAAACTGGTTGTATTTACCGGGGTTAGTGGAAGTGGCAAGTCCTCGCTGGCTTTTGATACCATTTACAATGAAGGTCAGCGAAGATATATGGAAAGCTTTGGTGCTTATGCAAGGCAGTTCATGGGCGATATGGAAAGGCCTGACGTTGATAAAATCACTGGCTTGTCTCCGGTTATTTCTATTGAACAGAAAACGACGAATAAGAATCCCCGTTCAACTGTTGGGACAGTAACAGAAGTTTACGACTTTCTTCGTTTGCTTTTTGCCCGTATTGGTGAAGCGTATAGTTATGAGACCGGAAAAAAAATGGTCAAGTTTAGTGAAGAAGAAATTGTTGAGAATATTTACACCAAGTATAAAAATAAAAAAGTGAGTTTACTGGCCCCGCTGATCAGAGGTAGAAAGGGGCATTACAGAGAACTATTTGAAGACATTAGAAAGAAAGGATTTTTAAAAGTAAGAGTTGATGGAGAGATTCTTGACTTGACTCCCAAGTTGCAGGTTGACAGGTATAAGATACACGATATTGAAGTAGTGATTGACCGTTTGCAGGTAACCGATGATTTAAGAGTGCGCGTAAGCCAGAGTGTGCAGCAAACTTTAAAAATGGGAAAGGATCTGATGTTCTTGTTATTGAATGATTCTAACAAAACGGTTCAATATGCCAAGCAACTAATGTGCGAAGACACGGGGATTTCTTATGAAGAGCCTTCTCCGAATTCTTTTTCCTTTAACTCCCCCTATGGAGCTTGTAATACTTGTAAAGGATTGGGCCATATGTATTCCATTGATTTATCTGCAGTGATACCCGATCCAAATTTGAGTATCAAAGAAGGAGGGATTGCTCCACTCGGCGTGCAAAGGGATGCGTATATGTTCCGAAATGTAGAACAGCTGGCAAGGAAAAATAAAATAAATCTGGACAAGCCTGTTAAGGATTTGCCTGTTGCCGGTTTAAATATTCTATTATACGGAAATCCGGATGGGGATAGCTTAATGGTTGATCCCGCTGAAACAGAGGGTGTAGGTGCAGATCCATATGCAGGTGAGTTTGAAGGGATAATTCCGATGTTGAAGCGTTGGTTTGCCGGTGTAAAATCGGATGGTATGCGGGAGTGGGTTGAACAATACATGGAATTAAAAGTATGTACAAGCTGTAATGGTGACAGATTAAGAAAAGAAAGTCTTTGGTTTAAGATTGATAATAAAAATATTGCAGAACTCAGTGCATTGAATTTAGATAAACTGCAACAATGGTTTACTAACCTTGAAGAAAGACTGAGCAAAAAACAGAATGTAATTGCGAAAGATATTTTAAAAGAAATCAGGGAGCGATTACAATTCCTGCTGGATGTAGGGCTCACTTATCTTTCGTTAAACCGTTCCTCCAGAACCCTTAGTGGGGGAGAGTCGCAGCGGATCAGACTAGCTACGCAAATTGGGTCTCAGTTGCAGGGCATTACTTATATTCTGGATGAACCTTCAATTGGTTTGCATCAGCGGGACAATCATCAGTTGATTCAGGCGTTGAAAAATTTGCGTGATATTGGTAACAGTGTGCTAGTGGTGGAACATGATAAAGATATTATGCTGGCTGCAGATTATCTGGTGGATATTGGTCCGCGTGCAGGTAAATATGGAGGTACTATTGTGGCAGAAGGGACACCACAACAAGTGTTGGAATCCGGTGCAGATACTGCTCAGTATCTGAATGGACAAAAACGTATTCAAGTGCCTGCGGAAAGAAGAGCAGGTAACGGTAAGTTTCTTGAATTGAATAAAGCTTCAGGGAATAATTTGAAAAATGTTTCTGTTCGTTTGCCACTGGGAAATTTAATTGTGGTGAGTGGGGTAAGTGGTAGTGGTAAGAGTACGTTGATTAATGAAACCTTGTATCCTATTCTGGCGAAGCATTGTTACAATAGCAAAGTAACGCCTATGCCTTTTCACTCTGTAAAAGGACTGGAGCATATTGATAAAGTAATTGAAATTGATCAGTCGCCAATTGGAAGAACTCCAAGAAGTAACCCCGCTACGTATTGCGGTTTCTTTACCGAAATCAGAACCTTGTTTGCATCAGTACCCGAAGCCAAGATCAGGGGCTATGCGGCTGGCCGTTTCTCCTTTAATGTTAAAGGTGGCCGATGCGAAATTTGTGAAGGGGGGGGCATGAAAGTAATTGAAATGAACTTTCTGCCAGACGTGTATGTGAACTGTGAAAAATGCAATGGAAAAAGATACAATCGCGAAACATTAGAAATCCGTTACAAGGGAAAATCCATCAGTGATGTGCTGAATATGACAGTGGATGAAGCCTGCGAATTTTTTCAGCCTGTTCCTTTTTTATACCGAAAGATAAAGGTATTGCAGGAAGTAGGATTGGGGTATATTACTTTGGGTCAGTCGGCTACAACCCTTAGTGGTGGAGAAGCGCAGCGGGTAAAGCTTGCAACAGAACTTGGGAAAAAAGATACCGGTAAAACTTTTTACATTCTAGATGAACCTACTACCGGATTGCATTTTCAGGACATTAGTCATTTGCTCGACGTTTTGAATAAACTAGTAGACAGAGGCAATACTGTTTTGGTAATTGAACACAATCTGGATGTGGTTAAAATGGCTGATTATATTATTGATTTAGGCCCGGAAGGAGGAGATGGTGGCGGGCAAATTTTATTTGAGGGAACACCGGAAAAAATGGTACAGCATAAAACCAGTCATACTGCCCGCTTTTTAAAAGCCGAAATGAATTAACTTCATTCTATGAATTTGAATGACCTGAATTTTTTGCCGGAGTGGGATGAAAGCCGCTACAAGGTTGGACCTGATGATGCAGCCGAAGAGTGGCGCAGAGGGCCAGCCAGGGCTATTGCCAAAGCCATGTACAATCAGTGGAGAGAAGTATTTGGTTTGGTAGTTGCGTTTGCAGAAAATCTGGCGGATGATGGCGAAGAAACTCATCCTGCTTCTACCAAAGCGTTGATTTATGAGAATGTAATGATTGTTGCTCCAAAAATTATTGGTGCAATTAGCATGGATTTATATGTACTGAAAATGGAAAATGCTTCTGTCATCCGAACCAATGCCAAGCAGATGATGGAGCAGATAGGTTTTGCAGTATTGATGGGTTGGGCAGATGAAGCCCACAAACAAGTAATTGAAGAAGCCTTGTATAAATTCAGAGAGCTATACAAACAATGGGTTAGTACTTTTCAGAAAGACAGTTTTGAAGACGAATGGGGCTTATTTATTTAATAAGCAGATTTATTTTTTTGCATTGGGTTCCATACCAGATAGAAATAACCCAGTAGTAAAATTCCAATGGTAAAGGGAATCAGCGCGATATGCTTGTACGTGTAGCCGTTCCAGATTTCAATATGATCAAACCCAAAAAACTCACTGACCATCCAATAAGAGTTGGCAGAAATCCAAACTGTAATAGCCAGGTTATGGCATAGTTCCGACATGTACTGGCGTGTTCTGTAGGCAATAATGATGGAGATGAGTAAAGTTGGAAGAATCATGGAAGTTCCCAACCATCTAAGCCCTAAGCACCAGGCCACATCTTTAAATAGCCAGAATACAATATGGAGGTTTTCCATTTTCCGGTACTTCAGCGGAATATCGTATCTGTCATCGTGTACTGTAGGGACTTGCTCCATGCCTGATTGAATTGTGGCACAATATTAATTTTTTGTGAGCAATTAACGGCTTAAAATATTCTTGAAACGATCAATGCTGGCCAGTGGGTGAATGGGCTTACCGTTAATGATATGCTGAGAGAGCTGGTACGCAAAGTAGGGTGCCAAACTACAACCTTTGGTTCCCATACCATTGAGTATACCAATGTTTTTCTGAAGTGGGTGAAATCCTACAAAGGGTCTTCGCTCAATATTGGCGGGTCTCTCAGAGGCCATATGATCTACAATCTGATAAGGTATCTTGAGCCAGCTTTGTAATTGGAATTCTACTTTTTCTCTGAAGGCTGAAGTTGGATTGGCATGTTCATATTTCCATTCATAGGTTGAGCCAATCCAGAATAAGTTTTCCTTCCATGGTACAACACTCAAGCTTTGTTTATAAATATGGTTTCTAGGTAAATCGGGTATGGAGGCAATGATGGCTTCTCCTTTATTGGGTGCAAAGGGGAGTAGCTGAAACCATGGGTTGGTAGCTCCTGCATTTCCATCACAGTAAATAATCCGATTAGCCGAAATGTCTTTCCATTGAATACGTTCAGCGGAAACAACTACATCTTCTGGGTTAAAATCAGTTTCAACAATCGAATTAACTTGTTCTAATTTTTTTCTCCATGCCGATAATAAATCGGTTAGTTGAATCAGCCAGCAAGGATGAATTTCACCAATACCAAACTGCAGATGAAATAATGAGTCCCATTTTTTTTCATCTACCAGCGATAAATATTCTGTTTCTGTTTTTAGTCTTTCAGTAAAGGCAATTTTATTTTCAGGCGTACTGTGAAAATCCAGCACATTGCATTGACTAATCAATTCAATGGATAATTCGGTACCCATTTCACGGTAAGCGTTTACTGCAAATGGCATGAATGTTTCAATTTCCCATGTTCTCACAATTCTTCTCCCCGTAACCGGATTGATAACTCCGCTGGCTACTTTGGTTGCTGTGTAAGGTTTTTCCTTATCTACCACCATTACCTGCTGGCCAGCTCTCAATAAGTTCCAGCTTAAAAAACTCCCGCATAATCCCTGTCCTATGATGAGCGTGTCTACCTGCATGGTTATTGTTCAATTCTGATTTTAATGGAATTGGAATGTGCTTTCATGGCTGGGGCATACATACTTTGAATGGAGGCAAGACCCACGGTATATAAGCCTGTATGTGTTGCTCTCATGGTATAATTCAACTGATGTTCACCTTTAGGTAAAGAATGGAAATAATAATTGGTACTCACATCTTTGGTGCTCTGATAATAGATAAACCGACTCTTCAATTGGTAGCCACTTAGTACATCGGTAGGCTCAGTGGCTGCAGGCCTTAAGTCTTTCACATGTACATAATCCATTTCTCTATCCGTTTTAATACTCAGTGAAACATTCAATAATTCTCCTACTTTAACTGGTTCGTTTTCATTCAAAGGAACCCATTGATTGTTTCTGTGTACACTAATCGTTTTATTGATTTCTACTCCTCCCTTACTGGCAGTTACTTCATCCATATTGACTAAATATTGCCAGTAGATAGTTCCATAAGATGGCTGATTTGACACCATATTTTGAGTAGCAGTTGTTACAGTAATATTTCCCATGGTTGCATTCACTTTACTGCCTTCTATTCTCTTTTTAAAATAACCGGAACCTTCCATTGTTTTTTCTGTTGCAGTTCCTAGAGTGGTAGTATTGCCCAGTTTTATCTGAACTGCTCTCTTATTGCCGAACCATTCTCCAGCATTCGCAACTATGCTGTACACAGCTTCAGTGGTACTTAAGCTATTACCCCAATGATTGGCTTCTTTGTTCAAAATTAACCAGGTAAGCATACCGCTGATGAATTGCTTGTAAGGTTGCTTTGGAAGTGCAGTGTTGATTTCACTGAAACAATCAATCATCATACTCTGATGTTGTATTGGCATAGCATACCATCTGGAGGTTAATCTGTTTTTCCAATACACGCCTTTGATGGTTTCATTCATCGATTGTTCTGCCAGTGATTTCAATATCCTTTCAGCTAATGCAGTCTGATTGTTTCTGTGAGCAAGCAAAGCTGCCATAGCCTGTCCATATAAATTTTGCTGAGACCAGTTGGCTAATGCTTTCTTTAAATAGAACTGATAGGCAGAGTCATTGGTATTAGCAATATCTCTGTACAAGCTTCGCATTACCAAATAATCCAACGGAATGCTAATTTGTTTTGCGTCTTTGTCTTTTTTGTAACGATACTGGATATCACTGTCCATAAAATGATTGGCTTTCACCAGCATCACTCTTAATTTTGCAGAAATGGATGGATCAATGGCGCCGATTCTTTTTAACTTTCCTATTTGTGTTAAAATGTAATTGGTGATAAAAGGATCGGAATTTCCTCCTTCGAACCAACTAAAACTTCCGTCTTTACCTTGCAGTTTTTCCAAACGAATGATGCTCTCTTCATTTTCACTTGCCATTCTTTCTGCATTGAATTGGTTGGCCAGTTCTTTTAATAAAAGGTTTCCTGATTTTGCATCAAGTACCCATGGCGTTTCTTCCAGTAAAATCTGTTTTAGTTCATTATTCTTTTCTAATGGGTTGAGCAAAGCCGTACTGTCTTTTCTCCAGTCTTCTAATGTTTTACCAATAACAGGATATTTTTTAAGGATATGCAAAGCCATCAAATTAGCATAGATGCGGCTGAATTGTTGTATGGCAGATTGTTCAGGATCTGTTTTTATATAGCCCAATGCCTGTATGGCATTCCATGCTGGTTGTGTGGTATATTCAACGGTCAGGGCTTCGGTACTGATTCCTTCACTTTGCGTATTGATAAGTTTACTGAAAGTGAATTGTTGTGTGGTGTCTTTGGAAAGATAGATAGGTAGCGTTTCCGTTATGAATTGTCTGTTACTTAAAACCGGAATGATATGTTCTTCGCCGTCACTAAAGCTATTGGTCTTCGCAATCATTCGAATGCGTAATGGTTTGTTGTAGCTGAATGGTATTTGTACTGGGAATTGTACAACAGCAGATTGTCCAGCTTCGGCAGTAAAATATTGCTGCGGAAAAACATTTTGGAACCATCCGTCTACCGGTGTGTTGGTGGTGGCATCAAAAAATTCTAGGGTAATGGTACCTGTTAGTTCTTGTTGAGTAAGATTGGCCATCTTCACTGGTATTTCCATCTGGTCTCCTTCTCTCAGAAAACGGGGAAGGTTGGGTTGCACCATCAGGCTTTTTTGTGTTTGTACTTTCTGTTCTGTATAACCAACGGCCAGTTCTTTGGTATGGGCCAGGGTCATCCATTTCCATTGGGTAGTTGCATCAGGAAACTGAAAACTAAAAGTATATTTACCTGTGCTGTCTGCATACAATTGTGGAATAAAGAAAGCCGTTTCATTGAAATTCTTTCTGATTTGCACTAAGGCTTCTGCAGGTTTGTTGGCTGGAATAAGTCTTCCGTTACGAATGATATCACCCGTGATAGGATCTACTATTTCGGTTGCAGTAAATACTTTGTCATAGTCCTCTTCCATTAGCGAATTTTTACCCCTAACCCTTATATTCGAAGGTGGGGGTGCTGCTAGAGATTTTTGGGCCTGTGTTTCATACAAAACCCGATCTTTCATTTTCCATTGTACCGGTATGCCACTAAGCAGATGCGGATCTGTATAGGGTTTGGCTTCACAGAAACATTGATAATCGTATAAAAGGGTAATATGGGTGGCACGGAATAGGGTGCTGTTGAATCCATTATCGAAATTGGTACTGTTCCATAAGTCTAAACGATCCCAATTATGGGGATGCAAAGCATCAAGACTGGCATCATACATGCCAGTTAGCATTTCTGCTGCTTTTTCATTTGCCCTGCTACCTGCTACTTCAATTTGCCAGCTTTCTTTAGAACCAGGTTCAAAAACATTTCTGAAAGTTCCGGTTTTAATGGATAGTTCTTTGTCGTAAAAAGGGACAGCGATGGATTGAACCTGTTTATACATTCTTCCGTTTGCAATAAATACTTCCTGCAAAAAGATTCCGCCTTTGTCATTTTCACTGATAATATATTCTTCCTTTGATAGGTTTTCTGCTTGCTTGTATTGATAAGTTGACACTGCATTGCCTCTTTTTATTTTTTGGATAACAGATGCATTACTTACCGGATATGCTGTAATGATTTGTAAGGTATCTCCTGGCTTCTTAGTGGTTGTTGAATAGTATTGAAAGTGATTCGGATAGCTTTTATTTTTTTCAGTATTAATCACTTGTAAATACTGGACGGTTTTGAGTGTTAAACCAAAACTATCTACTGCAGTAGCAATTACTTTATAAGTGCCTGCTTCCAGTTTGTTTATATCTGTAGCTATTGTTGCAACTGGCCAGTTTGCAATTTCTGTTTCCTGGTTGTATTCATCCTGCGGAAAATATTTTCGATAAGTAAGGGAGTCATATATATGCAGATCAGAACGCTCCCAGTATTTTTTTCTAACAAATTGATCGGGTTCTGTTAGTTTGTAAATAGCTGATTGTACTGGTATGTATTTTGTTTTTCCATTCAGGTCCTGCACCAGGGTTTCAATATTTTTAAATTGGTTTTGAACAACAATAGACGGGGTTTGAATAGATAGTCTCCAGGCAGTTCTGGCCGCACTGATATTGATATTGCCCGATCTGCTCTCTCCATTTAAATCTGTTACCGTTAGTTGAACAATATAATTCATGGATAAATCCTCAACCTTTTCTTTAGTGCTATCATACAAAGCTTTGAAGGGTATAATAAACTTTCCACTTCCATCGGTAATGCCATTTCCTTGGGCAATAATATTGCCTTCGGGTTGTGGACGTCTTCCAAATTGCTTAACTGTGTACACCACTTTTGCCCCGTTGATAACATTCCCTGCATAGCCCAATGCTTGAATGGTATAATGTATGCTGTCGTTTAATCGATAGCCAAACTTAGGCTGGTTAAAAACTAGTTGAATAGTTGGTCTTTTGTATTCTTCTACCTTTACGTTTGCTCTTGAAGAATTGTAATCCACTGCTTCAATGGTAAAGGTTCCGGTAAGCCCTTTGTTCGGAATAGGAAACTGGCCTGTAATACTTCCAAAGGAATTCAACATAAGAAAAAGGGAATCTACTTTTTGCCAGCTTGCATTATACAGATAGAGGCGAATTGGTGTTTTGTCTTTTACCAATTTGGATTGCTTTGTTCCCCAATCCCTGGTAATGGCAATACCTTTAAAATAGATGGTTTGCCCTGGTCGGTAAATGGATCGGTCGGTAAAAAAATGGATTCGCTTGTTGCCCTTTTCAAATTCAATGGACGGGTCTGTTTCAGTATGTAAACTTCTGAATTGATATTGGTACTCACTAAACTGTAAAATGCTGTTTTTGTTTTTTACCTGAACAGTTATACTATTATCTACTTTTTGTGTAATCTGAAAACCGCCTTGCTCATCTGTTTTGGTTTCTAAAAGGGTTTTCTGTTCTGAAATACCTGTATTTCTGTTATATACATATTGCATGACACTTACGGATGCATTTACCACAGGTTTACCATCTCCATAGTTTCTGATAAAGTATTGCTGATTGTCTTTAATATAGACCCACTTAGATACATTGAATACAGTGTATCCCAGCTTGTCCTTTGAAATATTAAAGGATTTGCCAGCACTGGTTAACAGCAAGTATGTGCCATCTGAAAGTGGATCTATTTTAAACTCAGTAAAATGTGTTTGATAATCGCCCGTAGATGGGAGTGGTATGGCTATTTCTCTGACTAAATTTTGTTTTAGGATAGTAGATAAAATTTCTTCTGATTGAATTCCTTTGGGATAAAAGCCAAAATTGACTTTGTACAATTTTCCATAAAGCGTATCTGTATTTTTAAATTGCAAAAATGCCCGGAAAGGTTTGTTGCTCTCATTGTATTCCTCTACTTGTATCCAGGTTTTCTTGTCTTTGATTTCGTTTTGCAAATCTGTTAATCCACTTTTTCTGATGAGCATTGAACTGTTCTCTGCTTTGCTAAGTTGCGATTCAGCCTCATCAATAATAGATAAAGCATTTACTAATGCATACCTGTTGGAACTGTCTTTGAAGGGATGATAACTTCTTCCTTTTTCAGCAGTTAGCCTGGCCAGTTCCTGATAGGCATCTGCAATTACTGAAATGTATGTCGCTGCCATTGGTGATGAGCTGGACGCTGCTTTATAAAATCCGACAGTATCTATTTTAGTGAATTGTCTTAGTGCAGCTGTATATTCGGTTTCTTGTATATTATTTTCCTGATACTGCCATTTTAGAAAATTTAAACGAAAACGCTGCTGAATTGGCTCGTCTGTTTTTTTCCCATCTATCAATTCCTGATATAAGGCAGACACGGTTTTTTGATTACCCTCACTGGCAGTATTTCCCAGACCTTCGGTGTAATATTTTATCTGTTCCAATAAGAGTAAATCGTAGAGGGTATAATGTTGCAGCGGTTCTGATCCCCCTATAACAATAGGAGCATACAGGGCCAGCGAATTATTTTTTAAAAGGGTAGTGTTGGCTTTTGCCTGTTTGAATTGCGCTTCAATACTATCTTTTAACGACTGTGCATTCCAGTTCTTCCGGTTGTATAAATTCCATTTTTGGTTCTCGTAATATTCATTGTATTTTTTGGCAATCAGTACATGTAATAAAGACTTTAATAAGGAATTTTCTTTGGATTGCTGACAGGCTTTTTTTAATGTCTGCAGGGTTTGGGTATAGCCTTCTTCGGTATATTCCTGTTCAATCTCTGTTTCATAAATCATTGCCCTGATCTGCTCTGCTTCCTTTTTTTCTGTTACAGCTTTCTTGTATAAGGCTTTCACTTTTTCCAGTGCTGTTTTGGGCAACCGGTCTTTTAGCAATAAACTGTCAATGATTTTATATTGCTCAGCATAATAAGTATCTGTAGTTTGTGCTTTTAGCTGAAAGGAAATCAACAGGATAATCAGGGAAAAAAATAGACGCATAGAAATCAATTAGGTATATATGGCTTAAGATGCAAGATGCTGTTTTTTGCATAAAAAAACCCGAAGCTTTGGGCTTCGGGTTGTATATTAACAATTTGCTTGTTTATTTTTTTAGTGCGGCAGCCATAGTAATACCAATGTCCGCAGGACTAGCTACCACTTCAATACCGCATTCTGCCATGATTTTCATTTTGGCAGCTGCTGTATCATCTGCACCACCAATGATGGCACCGGCGTGTCCCATTCTTCTTCCGGGAGGAGCAGTTTGACCTGCAATGAATCCTACTACAGGCTTGGTCTTATTGTCCTTGATCCAACGCGCAGCTTCAGCTTCCATGCTACCACCAATTTCACCAATCATAATGATACCGTCGGTTTCAGGATCGTTCATTAATAATTCTACTGCTTCTTTGGTTGGGGTTCCAATGATTGGGTCTCCACCAATACCAATAGCAGTGCTGATACCTAATCCGGCTTTTACTACCTGATCAGCAGCTTCATATGTTAGTGTACCACTCTTTGAAACGATACCGATTCTACCTGCTTTGAAAATAAAGCCAGGCATGATACCAACTTTTGCTTCTTCTGCAGTGATTACACCAGGACAGTTTGGCCCAATCAAACGGGTTTTGCTTCCCTGTAAGTAATTCTTTACTCTTACCATATCCTGAACAGGAATACCTTCTGTAATACATACTACTAAACCGATTCCTGCTTCCGCAGCTTCCATAATGGCATCTGCCGCAAACGCTGGTGGTACAAAAATGATACTTACATCAGCACCAGTTTGCTTAACCGCATCGGCTACTGTATTAAATACGGGCTTATCTAGATGGGTTGTTCCGCCTTTATTGGGGGTAACTCCACCTACCACATTGGTTCCATACTCAATCATTTGAGTTGCATGAAACGTTCCCTCTGTTCCGGTAAAACCCTGAACAATGATTTTTGAGTGCTTGTTTACTAATACTGACATAGCCTATCGTTTCGGAGATTTTTAAAATTTTGGCAAAAATAGGTGAAAAACGCTTGCAAAATATGAAATGTCATTCTGCCACTTCATAAATATGGCATCCGTTTTGTATATTCAATACTTCAAATATAAAAACATGAACACAAAGAGAATTACCCTTATTGTCATTATCGGATTAATTGTATTAATCGGCGGATGCGGTATGAGTGGTTACAACGGATTGGTAAAATTAGATGAAACTGTTAGCCAGTCCTGGAACAATGTACAAAGTGATTATCAACGCAGGGCAGACCTGATCCCTAATTTGGTGAATACCGTTAAGGGAGAAGCCAATTTTGAGCAATCAACGCTTAAAGCCGTGGTTGAAGCCAGAGCCAGTGCTACCCAAATGAAAGTAGATGCGAAGGATTTGACTCCTGAAAAATTACAGGAATTTCAGGCTTCTCAAGGCCAGTTATCTCAAGCATTGGGTCGTTTATTAATGGTTACCGAGAACTATCCTAACCTGAGAGCTAACGAAGCTTTTCGTGGCCTACAAGCTCAGTTAGAGGGTACAGAAAACCGTATTAAGGTTTCCAGAAACGATTTTAACGCTGCAGTTGCTGCTTATAATGTAAAAGCCAGATCATTCCCTATGAATATTTTGGCCAGCATAACCGGCTTTAAAGTAAAAGAAGGTTTTAAGGCAGATGCTGGTTCTGAAAAAGCACCAGAAGTTAAATTCTAAAACCCGCCCATGTTTGGATTATTCGGTAAGAAACAAAAAGAATATTTTACCCAGGCAGAAAAAGATGCCATTGTTGCAGCCATTCAAAAAGCTGAACAAAGAACCAGTGGTGAAATCAGAATCTATGTAGAATCCAATTGTGCACTGGTGAATCCGGTTCACAGGGCTAAGGAAATATTTTTCCAATTAAAAATGGATCAGACAGCATCCCGTAACGGGGTGCTGTTGTATTTGGCCATGGAAGATCACCAGCTGGCTGTTTTTGGGGATGAAGGAATCCATCAGAAAGTTGGACATGCCTTCTGGCTCAAAGAAGTGGAAATGATGCTTTCCGAGTTTAAGCAAATGAACTTTATAGAAGGTATCTGCCATATTATTGAAGATATTGGAGAAGCCCTCTTGACACATTTCCCTTATGACGGAACTACTGATAAAAATGAATTACCTGACGAGATTGTTTTTGGAAAATAAATGAAGAAATTACTACTCATACTATTGTTGGTTGTTCCCTTTTTATCGGGCATTGCACAAAATGTAGTAGCTCCCCCGAATCCACCCAGATTGGTGAATGATTATGCGGGTGTTTTGAGCAAAGAGCAAGTGGCCATTCTTGAAGAGAAACTGGTTGCACTAGACGATAGTACTTCCAATCAGATTGCAGTAGTAATTCTAAAGTCGCTCGAAGGGTATGAAGTTCAGGAGTATGCCAATAAATTATTTCGCTCCTGGGGAATCGGGAATAAAAAAACCAACAACGGGGTATTGATCCTGGCTTCTATAGAAGACCGTAAAATATGGATCGAAGTTGGTTACGGACTGGAGGGAGCTATACCCGATGTAACAGCTTCCAGTATATACAGAAATGAGATTGTACCGGAATTCAAACAACAGAATTATTATCGTGGAATTGACAACGCCATTAATGCTTTGTCAAAAGCGGCTGTTGGTGAATACAAAACCAAAAGAGTCAGAAAAGGTAATAATGGAGATGATGGTTGGTCTGTTCTCACTTTCATTATTATACTTGTTATAGTGATCTTCATTGTAGGTGCTGGCGGCGGAGGAAGAGGTGGTCGTGGTGGCGGAATGATGAGCCGAAGAGGTGCAGCCAATGTGGCTGAAGCTCTTTTGTGGTCTTCCTTATTAGGTGGCAACAATAGAGGTGGCGGAGGATTTGGTGGCGGTGGCTTCGGTGGAGGTGGAGGCGGCTTCGGTGGCTTTGGCGGTGGAAGTAGCGGTGGTGGCGGAGCTGGCGGGTCCTGGTAATTTATTGAATAATGCAAAAGGGAAATAGGATAATATGGCAGTTTGTCTGGATATTTTTTATTGCATCAGGTAAACTGACTGCTCAGTCTGTTTCTTTGCCTCTGATTAGAGTGGTTCATCAGATAAATAATCTTACTACGCTGCATATTCCTGATCAGCCAATTACAATTCAATCGCATAAGTCAACAAAAACCAGCTATCGTTTATTAACGCCGGTCTCAACCCGTTTTGAGTTGGAAGCCACAACTGAAAATATTTCCGGTAGCTTGTTTGCATTTGGAAAGGAAGAAAAATTCAATAGCAATGATACTGCCGGATTGCAATCTGATGAACAAGCTTGGCTATTGGCGAATATCAATAAGCCCAAGAAAATTGTTATCCATCATTTTCATGCAGATGGATTGTTGTATGATACGCTTGAGTCTAGTAAACCATTTTACTTTGAAATAGAAGAAGACCCCGGTAAATACTTTTTACCCTTTGATAAGAAAATAGTGAGAGCAGGATTGATCTGGTCAGACTCTACTGTTCAGGATAGTTCTAAACAATTGCATCAGTATATTATTACCAAAATAATTGATCAGCAAATTTTTGTTTCCGTTCTATCCGACTGGCTAATTAAAAGCAAATTGAGTCAACTCGGGAAGTCAGTTTTGCAGCAGATGAAAGGGATTGCACGATCGGAAAGAGTATACAATTTATCTACCGGTATATTGCAAACTGAATCCATGAAAGTAAAGCTTTCTGGTAGTAGCACCATGGAGAAAGAGGTATTGCCTATTACGATTGAACTGAGTTCCAACACTGTTGTTTCTTTACATTAAAATGCCCCGGGCAATCCCAGGGCACTTTAAGTTTTATTGTTTAGACTTCTCTTTTACATAATCTGCCAATGCCTGTTCTCCGCTTGCTTCTTTCTTAGTCGCCAAACCTTTTAAGAACATATTATTAATTACAGGATCTGTTTGTGATCTGGCACTGGATGGAATGGCATTTCTGAATTCAACAATAGCATCCACCCCTGCTTTGAATTTAGTTGCATCTTTTACTTTGGATAAAAATTCAACCAAAGAACCAATGGCAGTGAACTTAGCCTGAGACAAAGGCATTTCATTGAAGTTCTTCATGATATATTCATAAGCAGACTCATCTCCATTTGCAATGATAACAGAACTGATTGCTGCACTTAGTCTTCCTTTTGCTGTTTGATTTTTTAATTCATTGGCAATTGCATATGCTTTTTTACCATCTAAATCATTCAATGCCATTAAAGCAGCACCTGCTACGGAGTACGAAGAGTCTTTGATGTAATTTTCAAATTGTGCTGCATAGGCAGCATTTTTTAATCGGCCCAATATGCTTATAGCGTCTGCTCTTACCAACTTAGACGGATCATTTTTAGCAAGGTTTTCAATGGTTGCAATGGTTGCATCGGATAGCTTAGCATTTCCGAAACTTCCCAATGCCTTCATCCTGATTCTGAAATACGGATCTTTTAAACCGGCTTCTACCAAAGCATATGCACCTTGTTCTGTAATTTTTTTACCTGCATAATCTATCGCTTCTCTTCTGTCTAAATAGTGACCACCATATTTCATCTGGTGCGCATAAGCTTCCATAGATTTTGATTCTTTTTTTGCTGCAAGTAGAATTCTTTCAGGATCAATATTTACTAAATCGGGTTGTGTTGCTGCATCAAAATAAAAAGTATCCGCCGTGTTTTTCGCCCAAACCATTTCTCTTTTTTTATTGGCCCCATGGTATATGTCAATCTGTACAGGCAGCTGATAAATTTGATGCGTCTGTGTTTGCTTAATAACTACCATAAGTTTTTTGCTGTTGGCGTCGTATTGCTGACTCAAAGTGAGATTAGGATGGCCACTATTAAAATACCATTGATTAAAGAACCAATTCAGGTCTTTTCCGGTAACAGCTTCAAATGCCAGTCTTAATTTATGCGCACTTCCGTTTCCAAATTTGTTGTCCGTTAAATATTTATTTAATGAAGCAAAAAATGCATCATCGCCAACATATTTTCTTAACATGTGAAGAATTCTTCCCCCTTTGCTGTAACTCACTGCATCAAACATGTCTTCCTGGGTGTCATAATAAAATCTTACAAGGTGTTTACTGGCATCAGAAGGACTATTTAAGTAGCCATTCATTGCACTCCAGTTAATATAAGCAGCTTCGTCTTTTCCTTGTTTGTATTCTGCCCACAAGTATTCACTGTAATCAGCAAAACTTTCGTTTACGGTTAAATTACTCCAGCTTTCTGCAGTAACATAGTCTCCAAACCAGTGGTGAAATAATTCGTGCGCAATGGTTCCTTCCCAGCTATTGCCATCCGTTAGTTCTCTTGCATCCTGTTGGGCCGATTCCTGGTGTAGGGTTGCAGTGGTATTTTCCATAGCGCCACTTACATAATCTCTTCCGGTTATTTGGCTGTATTTAATCCAGGGATAATCAACGCCTAATTTGTTAGAGAAGTATTGCATCATTTCAGGCGTATTGCCAAAAATTCTACGGGCTACTTTTTCGAAAGGCTTTTCTACATAGTAGCTTACTTCTTTTCCTTTATATGCATCTTTGATAACAGCGTATTCACCCACACCCATAAAGAATAAGTAAGGTGCATGTGGTAAATCCATTTTCCAACTATCAGTTCTGGTACCATTGGCATTCAGGATTTGCTTTACCAATTTCCCATTGCTTAGTGTTACATATTTTGCAGGTACAGTTAAATTGAACTCCTGCGTTGTTTTTTGATTGGTCTTGTCAATGGTGGGAACCCAAACTGAAGTAGCTTCTGTTTCGCCCTGGGTCCATATTTGTACTGGCTTGGTCTTGTCTTCTCCGCTGGGATTTATAAAATACAGCCCCTTTGCATCAGTGATGGCCGCGCTCCCCTTGACTTCTAAATCATCAGGCTTTGCAGTATAATCTACATATACGGTATAGCTTTCACTACGCGTATAAGACTTATCTAGTTTAATTCTTAGCACCCATCCATCGTATTTGTATTGTAAAGGAATATTCTTGCCTGCTTTTACAAGCGCTACTTGCTTTATGTCCATTCCCTTGGCGTCTAGCTGTAAAGAGTCTGTTGCATAAAAGTGCGGCTTCAGGGTAATCCAGACGTTTCCGTTCAACCTTGACTTACTGTAATCAAAGCTTGCATTCAGTTTGGTGTGAACCAGGTTATTGATTTTTTCAGGAACCGCTCTGTATTCCTTGTTGGCCTGTTTTGTGGATTCCTGTGCTGTTATATTGCCCAGCTGTGCCAGCGCAATAATCAGTAATAGTTTCTTCATAATCTGTTTTAAGTAGTAAATTTGAAAAAAGCAAGTTTACATGTTCATGCGTAGTATGCTACACCGCTTATCCTTTTTAACCGGACTTTTATTGATGGCGCTACTATCCAATGCCCAAAATAACTTTTTGTATATCCAGTCCGAAAACAATCAGCCTTATCATATACAGCTTAAAGGTAATATCCATTCTTCTAATGCAAAAGGCTATTTATTAATTCCTAATTTACCAGATGGTGATTATAATATGGTGCTTGGTTTTCCTTCCGGTGCTTATCGTGAATACAATTTTAAATTCAGTATTAATAGTAAGCCCAAAGGCTATGCGTTAAAGATTACGCAGGATGGAGAGTGGATGCTAATGGATATGGTTTCTCTTGCGTTGGTTAGGGGAGAAGCCCCTGAGCAACCCATCAGTGTTCAGCCTGGTGAAAAACAAATTGAAAAATTATCTGACCGTGTTACTGATGCTGGTATAGAGCAAGTATATAAAGTGAGAAATGGCGGTAAAGCAGAGAACCTGATTATTTTAATTCCGGTTCCCAAACCGGTTACTGTTCGTGAAGCACAGAAAAAGCAGAATCGATAACCATGCCCCGTTTTTTTATTGAACTCTCTTACAAGGGCACTGCCTATCATGGCTTTCAGATTCAGGAAAATGCTCCTACCGTTCAGCTGGCGCTGGAAAAAGCTTTGCTAACTTTATTTAAAGAGCCATTTGCTTTAACGGGTTCCTCTAGAACAGATGCAGGGGTGCATGCACTGCAGAATTATTTTCATTTTGATACTAATCTTCCCATTACAGAAAAGCATGTATATAATTTGAATGCCATTCTTCCGGAAGATATTGCTGTGCGCAGCATACGTTTGGTAAGTGATACATCGCATTGCCGTTTTGATGCACTGGGTCGAGAATATCACTATTATATATATCAGCAGAAGGATCCGTTTATGAAGGATCGTGGCTGGTATTATCCTTTTGAGCTTGATTTTGATTTATTGCAGGCTGCTGCTGCCGTACTAAAAGAGTATACCGACTTTACCAGTTTTGCCAAGCGCAATTCCCAGGTATTTACTCATAATTGTTCCATTGATTTATCCGGGTGGAGCAAACCCGCCGCTCAACAACTAAAGTATACGGTTTCTGCCAACCGTTTTCTGCGCGGAATGGTTCGTGGATTGGTAGGAACTATGCTGAAAGTGGGACGTAAACAAATCAGTCTGGATGAATTCAGATACATTATTGAAGCGAAGGACTGTACAAAAGCCGATTTCAGCACACCACCACAGGGACTTTTTTTAGCGAAAGTCATTTTTTCTTAAAAATTTTTGTCTTCTGAAACCCTTGCCAGTATTGTACTCTGGCAAATGCGTTTAAATTAATTTCAAAAAACATTTGCCAGCTAAAATATCTGTCCTATATTTGCATCCCGCTTAACAAAAAGGGGATGTTCTTTAAGAGGTTTTGGGAGTAGGTCAGGGGGAAAAAAAGTTTCAAATTTTTGAATAAAAATTTGGCAGAATAAAAAAGCTTCGTATCTTCGCCGCCCGTTCGGTAAAAGGGTGGTAAATAACGACCGAAAGTTCTTCGCAAAT